>Ga0208414_1000015_pt1 | contig 221826 bp, 199 predicted proteins | sample AntAceMetag02UKE_FD_184770 | JGI IMG/M metagenome (GOLD analysis project Ga0208414, IMG submission 184770) | Saline lake microbial communities from Ace Lake, Antarctica - Antarctic Ace Lake Metagenome 02UKE (SPAdes) (version 2) | ecosystem: Environmental > Aquatic > Non-marine Saline and... | reverse complement strand
TCTTCGCAAGGTCGATCCCAAACCGGATAGCCTGTCCCACGGACGGTCTCCTCTGTTGGATGCTTCACACCCAGCATGGCACCCTTGATGCCGTCAGGGGGCCGTCCACCCATCACCCCGGAAGCCGCGGCTATCCGGGGCCCACGACGCGTCGGCGGCTCGCCGATGGATCCGCCGACGGAGCGGCGGGGGGAGGCTGCCGTCGGGCGTGACCGCGCCTGGGCCGCCGTTCAGTGGAAGAACCGGCCGGCGTCGATGACCACCGACTGCCCGGTCATGGTCTCGGTGCGGCACATGGCGACCACCATGTCGGCGCAGTCGTCCTTGTCGGCGGCCTTCTTCAGAAGCGCGGTGGCGTTGGCGCGGTCGATCTGCTCGGGGCGCAGGTTGCCGGTGGCGCGCGTGCCCTCGAGCAGCCCCGGGGCCACGCAGTTGACCAGGGTCTCCGGCGCCAGCGCCACCGCCATGCAGCGGGTCAGGTGGATCAGCCCGGCCTTGGAGACCGCGTAGGCGATCGAGGACCCGGTCGGGCTCAGCCCGGCGACCGAGGCGATGTTGACGATCCGGCCCCGCCCCTGGGCCTTCATGACCGGCGCCACCGCCTTGATCAGCCGCATCGGGCCGGTGAGGTTCACGGCGATGATCCGGTCCCACTCCTCGATGGTCAGGCCGTCGAGGTCGGGGAACGGGATCGCCTTGTTGTAGGCGGCGTCGTTGACCAGGACGTCGATCCGGCCGAAGCGCGCGGCGACGTCGGCCACCAGCCGTTCCACCGAGTCGCCGTCGGTGACGTCGCAGGCGAACGCCCGGGCGTCGACGCCGTGCTCGCGCGCCAGCTCGGCGGCGACCGCCTCGGCCGGCTCGCGGCTCTGGGCGTAGACGACCGCGATCCGGGCGCCCTCGCGCGCCAGCGCGTGGCAGATGCGCTGCCCGAGGCCGCCGTTGCCGCCGGTCACCAGCGCGACCGCACCCTTGAGTTCCATTCCTCGCCTCCTCGCCCTCGGAGCGGCGAGGATAGCGGCTGCCGGGGCGCTTCTCCAGGCGTCGGCATGGGGCGGGCCGGCGTCGCGCAATCTTCACCACCAGGGCGCGCGGGTTCGGCTATCGTCCCGGCGACCGCCACCGACCCCACCGCCATCGACCCCACCGCCACCGACCCCGGAGTCTCGCATGCCGTCGCCCGCAGCCCATCCCGCCGCCGATCAGTCGCCTGCCGACCTGCCCGTCCTCGGCGCCGCCATGCCGGTCCGTTTCCTCGAGACCTACCGGGACTGGCTGGTCGAAGGCCGGCGCGACCTGGAGCTGCAGGACTTCATCCGGGCCGAGACCCTGAACGGCGACGGCTGGCGCCCCGCGGCCTCCCGCGCCCGGGCGCTGCTGTCGGGCCACACCGGCCGGCTCGGCATCCACGGCCCGTTCTTCGGCTTCACCATCGCCACCGAGGACCCCGAAATCCGCGCCGTGGTCCGACGCCGGATGGACCAGGGGCTGGATGTCTGCGAGGAGCTGGGCGCCACCCAGATGGTGATCCACAGCCCCTACACGACCTGGGACCACGCCAACCTCGACAACCTGCCGACCAGCCGCCAGGGCGTCGTCGACCGGGTTCACGCGGCCCTGGAGGGGGCGGTGCCGCGGGCCGAAGGGCTCGGCGTCGAGCTGGTCATCGAGAACATCGAGGACAAGGACCCGGCGCTGCGGGTGGAGCTCGCCCGCTCGTTCGACAGCCAGGCCGTGCGGGTGTCGATCGACACCGGCCACGCCCACTACGCCCATGTCTCGACGGGGGCGCCGCCGGTCGACCGCTACGTCCTGGCGGCGGGCGCGATGCTGGGCCACGTCCACCTGCAGGACGCCGACGGCTACGCCGACCGGCATTGGGCGCCGGGCGACGGCACCGTGCTCTGGGCTTCGGTGTTCCGGGCGATCGCGGCGCTGCCGGTCCGGCCCCGGCTGATCCTGGAGTTGCGGGATCACGCCGAGATCCCGCGCGGTGCCGGGCACCTGATTGCGCTCGGCCTGGCGCGCTGAGCGCGGGGCGGTCGGGCGTTACCGGTTGCGGCGCTCGATCGCGCCGGTCCTGGGGTCGATCCAGAACAACGAGATCGCCATGGCGGGGATCTCGCCCGAAAACGCCGAGCTGCGTTCCAGGCGCGAGCGGGCGGCGTCGGCAGCCTCGGTCCGGCTCAGGCTCGTCAACAGCTGCACCAGGTAGACCAGCGGCGTCTCGTCCTTCGGCATCTTGCCTTCGGCCCTGGCGATCAGGCGCTCCGCCGAGGCGGTGTCGCCGGCGGCCCAGGCCGCCAGGCCTTCGTTGAGGTCGATGTAGGCGGCGAGATTCCAGGGCGGCGATGCCGCTGCCGCCAGCTGCTCGCGGGCGGCGCGCGCGTGGTTCAGGGCGGCTTCCGGCTGGCGGCGGTTGATCGCCATGAAGGTGTAGTTTACCTCGCCGATGGCCTTGGCGCCGGCGGAAATGTTGGGGTCGCCATAGGCCCGCCGGAACGCCGCGTCGGCCTCCTTCGGGGAGTTGTCCATCAGGTAATGCAGGGCGTCGAGGGTGTGGAGCCCGGCCCATTCGGACTCCCGCCCGCTCGGCGCCGGTGTCTTGAGGGCGTTCTTGGTGTCGACGCGGGATCGGGCGAGTTGCGTCTCGTCGCCCTTGATCCCCGCCAGGAAGCGGCTGAGCGCGACCCTGTAAGGGGCGACACGCTCGAACGTCGCGGTGGCACCGTCGCGCAGGACCGCGACCACGTCGTTGTCGGCGCGGCGGATCTCCAGATGGATCGGGATGCTGTCGCGGTCCGACACCGTGAGGACGAGGCGGTAGGCTTCGTTCTCCTTCAACAGGGCGCCGGTGACCCGCAGCGTCTCCTGGCCGAACGCGTCCTGGATCGCGGACGTCAGGCCGCCGAGCTGGAGGGAGTCGCTGACCACGCCGACCACCGATTTGCGGGAGCTGATCCGCATCGACGGCCGCGAGATGGTGGAGGGGGCGTCGACGATGCGCTTGACCTCGGCGGCGAAGATTTCCTCGGCGGTCTGGCCGGTGAAGCCGATCTCCTCGACGGCCGGCGGGACCGAGATCGCCACCGACAGCGTGTTGGCGCTGAGCACGGCCTCGCTCGTCACCAGCCCGATGAGCGCCATGGTGATGAAACCAAGCGTGTAGAGATCCATCGGTCAGCCCCCCGCGCGATGCGCTGCCGGCAACGCCGGGCGCGCGCGGGATGATTCGACCGGATCAGGGGAACAGGCAAGGGGCTATCATCCGCTCTACGGATGAGCACTTCGGTGATCTACGGATGAGCACTTCGGTGAATTCCAGGCCCGAAAATGCGCACCGTTCTGCGTCGGGTGCAGCAGCAGCCCGGCATCGCGAAGAGCGGGCCGCTGGCCGGTTTCATCCGCGGCATCCCAATGGCCGGCGGACTACTGTTCTGAGCCGCCACAGCCCGCCGGGCTCGCCGGCCGAGCAACAGAACAAGCCCCTGCCAACACCTTGAATTCGGCGATACACTCTAATCGGCAAGCTTGCTCATGAGGTGCGAGCGGAACCTGCCGAGCAACTTCCGGGGGCCACGGATGTCCATCAACCTGTCGACCAAGATCCTGGCCCTCGTGCTGTTCCTGGCGGCGGTCCTGTGCGGCGTCGCCGGCTACGCGATCTACGCGATGACTGAGATCGGCAAGCAGGCGGAGAACCTGACCACCGTCGACGCGCCGCTTGCCCAGGGCATTTCCGTCGCGTCGCGCTATCAGACCGAGCAGGAAATGCAGATCCACATGGCGCTGTCCGACGCCGCCCAGGGCCGCGGTGATCTGCTCGATCAGTACACCGAGAAGTTCAAGGAGTTCGCGGGCCTGGCGGAAGCGGAGTACGCGAAGGTCGGCGTCATGCTTCAGACGGCGGATCGGGGCACCGGCTTCCGGGCGGCGGAGTACAGCGCCTTCGAGGCGCTGATCCAGCGGATCCAGAAAGACCACGCCGAGATCACCCAGGCCGGGACGGTGGTGCTGGCGCAGATGAAGCCGCTGCTGAGCGCGTCCGCCGGCCGGATACCCGCGCTCGGGATGTTCAGCCCGCGCATGCAGCAGATCAAGGACGCCCAGGCCCGGTCCAACGCCAACCTCGAGCAGATGCTGAAGCGCGCCAACACCCTGGCCGACCGCGCCACCAGCCGGATCGAGGCGATGCCGATCCAGGCCGCCGCCAATCTTTCCGTGGCGACAGCCGCCGGCATCGTCATCGCGCTGCTGGCCGGCGGGCTCCTGGCGATGCGCCTGCGCCGCCGGCTGAACGCCACCGTCCAGATCGTCGACCGGTTCGCCGCCGGCGACCTGTCGGTCGCCGTCGCTACCGACGGACCGCAGGACGAGATCGGCCGGCTGCTTACCGCTGTCGCCAGCATGCAGGGCAGCCTGACCGACATGCTCGGCACCATCCGCGCGGTCTCCGACGGGGTCAGCAGCGGCAGCTCGGAACTCCGCCAGACCGCCCAGCAGGTTTCCGACGGCGTGAACAACCAGGCATCCAGCGTGCAGCAGACCTCGGCGGCCGTCGAGGAGATGACCGCCGGCATCCGTCAGAACGCCAAGAACGCCGAGGAGACGGAACGGGTTTCCGAGCGGATGGCGGGCGAGGCCGGCCGCTGCGTCGAGGCGATGGGACGGACGGCGACGGCCATGAAGCACATCTCCGACAAGATCCTGGTAGTGGAGGAGATTACCCGCAAGGTCGAGCTGCTGGCCCTGAACGCCTCCGTCGAGGCGGCGCGGGCCGGCGAGCATGGCCGCGGCTTTGCGGTTGTGGCCTCCGAGGTGTCGCGGCTCGCCGAGATCAGCAAGCAGGCCGCCCGCGAGATCCAGGACGCGTCGGCGGATGGCCGCGAGGCGGCCGAGAACACCAGCCGGCTGCTGGGCGAACTGCTGCCGGAAATCACCCGGGCGAAGGATCTGGTGCAGGGGATCACCGCCGCCAGCGAAGAGCAATCGATCGGCGCCGACGAGATCAACATCGCCGTGCATCGCCTCAACACCGTCATCCAGCAGAACGCCACCGCGGCACAGCAGATGGCGGCAACATCCGGCTCGCTGGCCCAGCGGGGGCGCGAGCTGCAGCAGTCGGTATCGCGCTTCAAGCTGAACGGCGCCGGAGGTATGGGCGGTCACGACGCTCCGGCGATGCCGCCGCGTTTGCCGGCCGCCGACGAGGACGATACCGCCGGGTCGCGCGGCCCGGGCAACCTCAAGTCGGGCGACTTTGGAAAGTATTGACGTCAGGAGCGCGGAGTTCGGCACTTTCCGTCGGCTCATGCATTCGCGCTTCGGCATCGTCCTGCCCGATGATGCCGAAAGCTTCCTGCGCTCGCGACTGAGTGGATTCATCGGCCGGTCGGGTCACGCATCGATCAACGCCCTGATCCGGGACGCCCGCACCGAGGGCCGCGACGACCTGCTCACCGAGGTGGTCGAGCATCTGTCGACCAACCACAGCTACTTCTATCGCGAACCGGCGCATTTCGAGTTCCTGCACGCCACCGTTCTGCCGGAACTCGAGCGGCGGCCAACGCGCAACGGCCGCGCCGACCTGCGGATCTGGAGTGCCGCCGCCGCCGCCGGCGAGGAGGCCTATTCCATCGCCATGGCGATGCAGGCCTATTTCGGGCGCCGCTACCAGGATTTCGACGCCGGGGTGTTGGCGACCGACATCTCGGTTCGATCGCTGCAGCGCGGTGCTGCCGGCGAGTACGAGGCGGACGCCTTCCGATACCTGCCCGCCGACTGGCGCACCCGCTTCGTCGAGACCCTGGACGACGGCCGCTGCCGGGTGGTCAAGGCGATCCGCGACGACGTCATGTTCCGCTGGCTGAACCTGGTGGAACCGCTCGATATGCTCAAAGGCGGGTTCCACGTCATCTTCTGTCGCAACGTGATGATCTACTTCGACGACCCGACGAAGGAAAAACTCGTCCGGGACCTCGAAAGGCTGCTGGCGCCGGGCGGCTATCTCTTCATCGGCCACAACGACAGCGCCGACCACGCTCGGCGCTACCTGGACCAGTTGCAGCCGGCGATCTTCCGCAAGCGAGTTGCGCGATGACCCCGCGGCATGGAGTGCTGGTGATCGCCGCCGACCCGCTGCTGCGCAAGACCGCGACCGAGGTTCTGGCGCGGCTGGGTGACGGCGACGGCGTCGAGGCGGTACCACCGACCCGCGCCACGGCGGAGCGCGTCGGGGCGGCCGGGATCGTCGTGCTGGCCGCCTTCGAGGCCGATCTCCCGCAAATGGAGAAAGCCATCGAAGCCGTCGCGGCGGCGGCGCGTCCAGTCCTCCTGATCACCGCCGGGACCGCGGACGCCGGACGTGCGATCGCCGGCCGCCTGAAGATCCCGTCGCAGCTCTGCGTGCCGATACCGGAGCTGAATATCCGCGACGAACTGTTCCAGGCGGCGCCCCGTCTGGGAGCGGCGCTGAAACAGGCCCGACTGCTGAGCGCCCGCGCTGCGCCGCCGCCGACCGTCGTGGCTGTCGGGAGTAAGCCGGCTTACGGGCATCGGGTCTCCGCCGTCGTCCCGGGCGTGCCGCCCGGTACGCCCTATCTCGGGCCGGTCGTCTGCATCGGTGCGTCCACCGGCGGCACCGACGCCGTGCTGGCGGTTCTCTCGGGGTTGCCCACGGATTCGCCGCCGGTCGCCATCGTCCAGCACATGCCCGAGGCCTATGTCGGTGACTTCGCGGAGCGCCTGGACCGGTCCTGCGTCATCGATGTGGAACTGGCCCGGGACAACACTGCCCTCCGCCCGGGGCTGGCGGTGGTGGCGCCGGGCGGTCGCCAGCTTCGCGTTCGCAAGGACGCGAAGGGGATCTGGATCCAGCTCGGTGAAAGCGAGCGAATCGGCGGCCACAGTCCGGCGGTCGACGTGTTGATGAAGTCGGCGTCCGAGGAACTCGGGCGCCGCGCCATCGGCGTCCTGCTGACCGGCATGGGACGCGACGGCGCCGACGGGCTTCTGGCCATGCGGCGGGCCGGTGCCAGGACCGCCGCCCAAGACGAGGCGACATCGACCGTCTACGGGATGCCGAAGGCGGCACAGGAGATCGGCGCTGCCGACAGCATCCTGGCGCTGACCCGGATCGCGGGATGGATTTCCGGCCTGACGCCGACCTTGAAGAAATGAGCCATCCCGGCCGGCCGCAAAGCCTCACGCTCCGGCGATGGCGATCAGCGTGTCCGGATCGAGCACCAGCAGCGGCTGGCCCTCGCCCATGACGGTCGCTCCGGCAAGGACGTCGATCGAACTCAGCGCCGGGTGCAGTTCCTTCATGAACACTTCCTGCCGGCGTTTGATCCGCGCCACCGCCACGCCGACGCGCCGCTCGGCCGTGCCGATGATGACGACCGGAAACACCGTCTGTTTCGCGTTCGCCGCCGGCGTCTCCCAGCCGAGCATGGTTTCGATGGCGCGCACCGGCAGGAATCCATCGCGATGCTGGATGCCGGCCATCTCGCCGACCGTCTGAATCGCCTTCTTCTCGACCTCGATGACCTCGATGACGGCGCGCTCGGGCAGACCCAGGTCGCGCTCGCCATCGGTTACTACGACGATGCGCTGCAGCGCGGCGGAGACCGGGAAGTTCAGCGTGAAGATGGTGCCTTCGCCCTCGACGCTCTCGATGTCGATCGACCCACCCAGCCGGCGGATAGTGACCAGGACCACATCCATGCCGACGCCGCGTCCGGATGTCTCGGTGATGGCGGCGGCGGTCGAGAATCCCGGCGCGAAGATCTGCCGCTGAAGTTCGCGATCGGACATTCGGGCGGCATCCTGGTCCGAGATCAGGCCGCGCTCCACCGCCTTGGCTCGGATCGCGGCGGTGTTCAGTCCACGCCCGTCATCGGCGATCATGATCCGCGCAACATTGCCGTTCTGCGTCGCCTTCAGGGTGATGGTCGCCTTGTCGGGTTTGCCGAGGGCTACCCGCTGGTCAGGCGGCTCGATGCCATGGTCCATGGCGTTTCGAAGCATGTGGACCAGCGGCTCCGTCAAGGCATCGACCATGGACTTGTCGATCCGGATGTCGCCGTCGTCGATCTCCAGCGTCACCTGCTTGCCCAGGCCCCGGGCCAGATCGCGCACCAGCCTCGGCATCCGGCCGAGCACCATGCTGATCGGGACGACCCGGAGATCCAGGGTCACGCCGTGCAGCATGCGCAAGGTGGTTTCGGCCCGGGCGATCTGACTGGCGATCACCTTGCCGGCGTTGTCGATCCGCTGCGCCGCCGCCCGCAGCCGCTCGGCGGTCCGGGTGCCGGTCTGCGCCGCCGCCGAACGCAGCTCCGCCGTGGTGCTGGGGAACCCGGCCTCCGCCATCCCCTGTTCAAGACGCGACAGGCAAAGCCGCAGCTCCGCGACGGAATCGAGGTAGCTGTCGACCAGATCCGACGACACCCGCAGCGAACCGCTGCCGCCCGACTTCCCGACCGCCGGCTCTTTCCAGTCCGCCACCGGCCTGGCCTCGGGCTCCGGTCGCGCCGGCACCAGATCGGTCGACGCCGCCCGAACGGCGGGCGGAAGAACGGCCACCGGCGCCGGCGCCGGCCGCGGCAGTTCCACCGCAAGGGCCGTTGCCGGCTCGTCCCGGAGTTTCGGGCGGTCGACTGGTGGCGCCGCCTTGGCCTTGCCGGCGGTCGCCCGCCGGGCCCGCGCCGGCGTGGCAGTGACCGGCGTGGCAGTGACCGGCGTGGCAGTGACCGGCTTGGCAGTGACCGGCTTGGCAGTGACCGGCTTGGCAGTGGCCGACTTGGCAGTGGCCGACTTGGCATTGGCCGACTTGGCATTGACCGGCGCCGGCTGGTCCGCCTCGGCGCTCGCGCCGGCCAGCACGGCCCAGGACTGCAGCACCGCGGCCGCGCCATTGATGGATTGCAGCGCCCTGATCAACGGCTCCGGTCGGCCGGTGACGCCGATCAGGAACTGGTACAGGTCGGGGTCGACATCCACCAGAACCCGGTTGGAGATCAGGCGCTCGCCGCTGAGACGCCCCATGACCTCCTGCGCGGCCGGGCTGTCCTCCGGCATCAGCGCCTGCACCTCGAGCAGCATGGCGCCCGGCATCCGCAGGTACTCCACGATCTCGGCGCGCGCCGCCGGCGAGAGGCTGTTGAAGATGTCGTCGCCCAGCGTCTGCCGCAGTTCGCCCACGGCGGCGTCGGCGTTGGTCAACAGCATCGCCATGCGTTCGCGGAGCCGGTCGTAGACATCGTGCCGGACATCCAGCGACGAGACGTCGAGGCCCTCGATCGCAATCACCTGGGTCTCGCGGCGGATCTCCGCGACGGTTTCCAGTGCCTCAGCGCGCGCCTGCCAGTCGTCGAGTGCGGTCAATTCGCTGGTGAGCCGCGCCAGCGCGGACAGCCGGTGCACCCCGAGTGCCCGAGCCAGGATGCCGACCAGTTCCCAATCCTTCGGCAGCCCGTCGTTCACCCAGAGCCGGTCGATCACCCCGCGCGCCTCCCGCGAGATGTGCGGGGACAGGGAATCCTCCACGTTCTCCATGGACAGGCCGGCATCGGCGAGTTCCGACAGCACCCGAAGCTGATGCACGAAGATGCAGAGCCAGCGCGTCAACGCGGTCCGGTCCAGACGGCCGGCGTCCCGCAACACCTCCTGGATCTCGTCCAGGACGGCGGCGATCCCGAGATAGCCCGCCTCGTTCGCGGCTTCGCGGATTTGCAGGATCGACCCGACGATCTCCTGGGCATCAACCGCGTCGAGCGCCGGGTTCTCCAGGGCCTCGGCCAGATGCCCCAGCTCCGCCGACACCACGGCGTCGAACGGGCCGACGGCCTCGGCCTGAAATTCCGTTTCCGAAGGATCGGCCCGGGCTCTCGAAACCTGCAGGATCATCCGGTTCGGCCCGACGGCTGCCACTGGCTCGTCCGGCTCGTCCGGCTCGTCCGGCGGCGGCGGCGGGTCGAAGCCGTCGTCGGGCGCCTCGAAGGCGCTGGAGAAATCGTCTTCATCCTCCGGCCCTTCATCCTCCGGCTCTTCCTCGATCGGCTCTTCCCTGGTCACAGGGGCAACCACCGACGGCGCGCCGCCGCCTTTCAGGCGGAGCTTCGTCTGCGCGAACTGCGCCAGGAGCGCGCCGTCGGCAGCGATGTCGGAGCGCTGCGCGAGGCATGCCTCGCGCAGCGACGAGAGCGAATCGGCGGCGTGGAGCTACAGGTCGCGGGCCGCGTCGTCCGGCATCGCCTCGCCGTTGCGGAACATGTCGAGCAGATCTTCGGCGCGATGGGCCGTCGCCTCCAGGCCGGTCAGCCCGAGTGTCGCGGCGATGCCCTTGAACGAATGGACGGCCCGGAACAGCGCTCCCATCCGCCGGGGATCCAAGAGGTCCGCCGCGGTTCCGGAGAGCGATTCCTCGAGCTGCGCCAGATAGTCTTCGCTCTCCTGCTCGAAGAGTTCCCAAAGCTCATCCGCCGCATCGTTGTCGCGCCCGTCCATGACCTTCAGGCTCTCGTGCCGTCCGGCCGAACGAAGTCGGGAACCTGGGCGGCGATCAGCCCCTTCAAGTCGATCACCTCGTGGAAATTCCCCTTGCTGGCGATCACCCGCTCCTGCCCCTCCTCGCCGGCCGACCGCGGCGGGCTCTCATTGGTCACGATACCCAGGACACGCTCCGTGGCGATCGCCCATTTCTGGCCATAGAATCCGACGATGACATAGATCGTCTGCTGCGCGTGCCCGTCGGCGGAGAGCCGCAGCACCGGCAGCACGTTACCGCTGACTTCGATCACCGACTCCAGGCGGACGCCGGGGCGTCTCGGCAGCATGGCGACGCTGGCGTCGTCGACGGCCCGCTCGACCAGGCTGGAATCGACCGCGAGGAGGCGGTCGCCCACCGTCAGGGCCATGTAGCGCGTCTGCGGGCCGGCAACGGATCTGGGCTTCTCGGCGGTCTTGACGGCGCGCTGATCGGACAGCAGCGGCAGCTTGGGCTGGGCCGCGAACCACCGGTCGACGTCGACCGCCTGGATCATCCCGCCCTCGTCGTCGAGATAGACGTGGTGGGGCGACTGATCGGCCACCAGGCTGGTGACCGAGCGCTCCGGCGCGAACTTGCGGATCCCGAGGATACGCTCCACCGCCAGGCCCACGACGGCAGCACCGCTCTGCAGCACGATGGAGATCGGCAGATCCGGGTCCGGTCCATCCCCCGATCGGCGCATGACCACGAGCGGAATCGGCTCGTCGCGCAGCACCATGACGCCGATATAGTCCTCCGATTCTCCCTCGATCGCTTCGATCGCACCGATCTCGGCGACCTCGCGAACCCTGGAAAGCCGAATCCCGAAGCGGCGACCGCCCGACAGGAACAGCAGAACCGAAACCTTGTCGTCCTCGATGAGGCCTTCCGGCCGGCTCATCGAGCGGCCTCGCGACGGTCAACCCCGGCGCCGTCGAGCAGCCTGCGGATCGTGTCGATCAGCAGGTCACCGCCGGTCGCGTCGACGTCGCGGCTGACCGATCCCGACGGCTTGCCGATGACGGCGTCAGCCCCGACCAGCCGCGCCTCGACGGCCTTCGGCGACGCCGGGTGCGTCAGCGAGGACAGCACCACCACCTTGGCCGGCGACAGGATCCGCAAGCGTCGCAGGCACTCGATCCCGTCCATCACCGGCATTTCCATATCCAGCGTGACCACGTCCGGGTTGAGTTCCCGCGCCATGTCGACCCCTTCCCGGCCGTTCTCCGCCTCGCCGACGACTTCGAATCCGTCGGCGCGACGCAGGATCGTCTTGATGGTCATGCGGACCAGGCGGGAGTCATCGACAATCAGGATCTTCGGCATGCACGATCCACGATCCGTTGGGCTTTCTGTGGGCTTCCTGTGGGCTTCCTGGGGCGTCTCCCGAAGTCGGCGGCGCCTTTGTCATTTCTAATTCTAGCAGGCTTCCCTAGCATGGTGGCCGCGAATGCAGGAGAAAATGGCGATGCCGATACCGGCCTGGCACTTCGTCGACGACACGCTGCGAGACGGCCGGGCCGTGCCGCCCGACGGTCAGGCGCTGGTCCACGCCGACGACGTCGCGATCTGCGTCTCCGGGCTGCATGCATCGCCGCGGATTCTCGACGCGCTCAAATACGCGCCGGGCAACGTGATCTGCCGGGTGCTCTGCGACGACGTGGTCGGCCAGCAGGAGGACAAGCTCGTCTGCCGCAGCCGCGCCGTGGAATGGCGCCTGGACGGCGAGGAGGTGTTGCGAGAGTTCGCCCGCCAGGTCGCGCTGGACGTGGCCCCTCTCTGGGACATGCCGGCGGCCGTGCGCAGCTTCCTGGAAACCGGCAACGACACCCTGCGGGTCGCCGCTCGTGCCGACGCGCGAGAGGCATCCCGGGCCGCCTTCGCACGCGGCGATGTGGCGGCCGCCATCGCCGGCGAGGCCGCGCGGGCCGCTGCCGCCCGCACCCACCCGGCCCGGGCGACCGGGCTCGCCGCGGCCTGGGCCGCGACCAAGGCCAGCGCCGACGCGGGCAGTTGGGAGCGCTACAGCGCGCTGCTCGAAAGCATGGTCGACGCGGCAAGGCAGCAGGAAGGCGACGATCTCGACGACTGGTCGGGCTTCGACGAGGCGTTTGCCCTGGAGCAGGCGTAGGAGGAGGCGGCGGCGCGGGCGAACTCGCCCGCGCTGCCGCTCAACCGAAGAACCCGCAGCGGTGAAGCTGTTCATGAAACTGCCGCAGCACCTTGGCCTTCTCGGCCGGGTCGGGAATGTCGGCCACCATCTCGGTCTCGAAGTTCGGCCGCCGCAGGTGCTTGATGATGATCGCACGGGCCAGTGACGATGCCCGGCCGTTCGGCAGCGTTTCCGGCTGCACCATGCTGACCAGCATCCGGGCGCGGATGTGCAACGGGCGATCGGGATTGTCCAGCTTGTCGAGAATCTTGCCGTCGACGATGTAGGACGCCAACAGGTCGTCCAGTCGGGTCTTCAGCTTCTGCTTCTGCTCATCCGGCAGGTTCGACTGGTCGATGCGGTGAAAGATCGACGTCAACTTGCGCATCTTCATGTTCGGCGGAATCTTGTCCCGCACGATGTGGTTGATCGTCGGCGGCGTCACCAGGAGGCTCTCCAGGTGCTCGTCGATGTCCTCGCGCAGCAGGGTCTGCCCGAGCTCGCAGTCCAGCAGCGCCAGCAGGTAGCCGGTCTTGCGCGCCGGATCGGACAGCGATGGCAGCATGGACGCCGCCGCCTCCTTCAGGCCCTTCTGGCCGCCCTTGTTGATGATCATCGACTGCCTGGTGGTGACCGCTTCGGCCATCGGCGGCCCGCCGACCAGTTCGGTGTCGGGGATCAGTTTGTCGAGCAAGCCCATGAACACCTCCCGCTCCTCCTCCCGGTCGCCGCGGGACAGCGGGTTCAGACCCTCGAGCTGGCGCTTCACGCGGTCGAACAGGATCGCCCGGCTGTCCGGCAGCCGACCCTCGGCGATCAGCCGGCTCAGTTCGAAGATCACGAAGCGGGGATGCTCGGGATTCAGGTTTTCCGGCCGCTCCTCGTTAGGCGGCTCACCGCTGGCGAAACAGATCAGGGCGACCAGGGCGCTTGCGAGATCGCGATGGTGGCCGAGCAGTTCGCGCAGCACGTCGGCGTTGCACAGGGTGTCGGATATGAACACGTCGAGCACGCGATCGGATTCGTCGGTCTCGGACTCACCCGCCCATTGCAGCAGCATGGCCAGCTTGCCGAAATAGTTGCGGGTGTCGATGAGCTCGTTGGTGATCACGACCCGCATCAGATACTCGGCGTCCGCAGGGTCAGCCGCGGCGGTGACGCTTTCGAACACCGCCTGGAACCCGCCGTCGCGGAGCCGCGGCAGCTTGCGATTCACCGCAGCTTTCGCCCTGGCATTCATGTCGCGGATGAAGTCGTAGATCAGGTCGCGCCGCTCGTTGGTGTCGTCACCCGTCTTCTTGGAGTGGATCGTCGCCACCTTGGCGGCCGCGGAGTTGATCAGCGTGCCCTCGTCGAGCAGGCGCTTCATCTCCTTGGCCGAATGCATCAACTCGGTCGCAGTGATGTCGTTCTTGTCGAGATAGGACCGCATGAGCTGATTGATCGTCAGGCGTCCCGGCAGGACGAACAGGTCGTCGAGCTCCTCGCACAAGGGCGCGTCGAGGATCGGCTGGACGAAGACCTTGCCTTCGTTTCGAGCCTTCAGCTTCTCGAACAGGAAATCCTCAGGCCCGAGCTTGTCGATGGCCTTCTTGGACGCCTTGATCACGCGGACGCCGTGAACCTCAGGACGATTCTGCATGCGCACCGCTTCGGTGCGCGCCGACTCCAGCGACGTCGCAGTCGCCTCTATCGTCCAGCGGCCGGACCGCAGGGTCAGGATTTCGAAGTTCTCTCCGCCTGCCACAGTCATCCCCGATCTCGAACGACCGGGTCCCGACGCCGTGGCGTTGGAAGTCCGAACCGGTCGAACTGCGCGTCCCTGGTGAAAGGGAACCACAGGAACGCCGAAAAATCAAGGGCTTGTGACGAAATCCCGGCGGTGGTCGCCTCGTCAGCCGCGTGGCATCAGGATCGAGCGGTCGAATACCATGAACATCGTGCCGCCGGCTTTTAGCCCGCGGGTGCGGACGCCGACGATGCTTCGCTCGGGCCGGCATTTCGAGGGACGCTTCGGATAAGTCCCGCCGATATCCTCGCGGAACCGTCAGGAGCCGATCTCCTTGTCAGATACTTAGCAAGGAAGATTGGCGGGCCACGAACAACGATGATGAGCACTATGTCTACGCTATAGCGCTATAGGCCCGACGCCTTTTGATCGTCACACAGCCCATGCTGCCGATAAGGCTTCTGCCTGTCGGAGGACCGTCTGAACCGCTTCGTCCTGAAGGTCAGGCGGAAAACCGTGCTTGCGCAGGATTCGCTTCACCAGCACGCGCATCCGCGCTCGCGCGCTTTCACGGTGCGCCCAGTCCACTGAAACGCTGCCTTTTAGGCTGACGAGGAGTTCGTGGGCGATCACCTTGAGCGAGTCGTTGCCCATCAGTTCGACGGCACTCTCGCTTTCAGCCAAGGCGTCATAGAAGGCGATCTCGTCTTGCGACAACCCTTCATCCTCGCCCCGCCTACGAGCGGCCCGGACCTCCTTCGCGAGATCAATCAGTTCCTGTAACACCTCGACAGTGCTGATCGCGTTCGTATGGTATCGCGCGATCGCGGCTTCCAGGCGCTCGGAAAAGCGTTTGGTCTCGACTACGTTTGTCTTGCTGCGTGAACGAATTTCATCGTTTAGCAGCTTGCGTAGGGCTTCAAGCGCAAGGTTCTTTTTTTCGAGCTGCTGTATCTCCGCAAGGAATTCGTCAGACAGGATAGAAATGTCCGGCGTCGTGATTCCAGCGGCTGCAAGGATATCAACGATCTCTGTTGAGACGACCGCTCGATCCAATATTTGCTGAATTGCGAACTCGCGGTCGGCAGTGCTCTTTCCTGCGCCGTCGGCCGACTTCACGAGGGCGGCACGAACCGTCTGGAAGAAACCGACTTCATCCCTTATATCGCGCGCCTCGTCGCTTGCCGACGCCAAGGCAAACGCCTTGGAGAGAGTGAGCACTGCGTCCTGATAACGGCGGTTCTCGCGGCGCTTCCCATCCTCGCTGGTTTCCCTAGCAGCAGCTTCGTGCTGGCGACCAAGTATCCACTCGATGGCTTCGGCAAGCACGACGAGGCGTTCATGCGGCGTGCCGGCCAATCCACGCGCATAGTCGAATCCGTGATACATCGCCTTCACGACTTCGTACTTCTCAAGCAGAACCGCGACCGCTTCCGCCTGGTCGATCCCCGCCTGGCGCCGATCCGAACCGGAATATTGGCCCAGCGCGTTCTTCAGGTTCTGCGCAATCCCGATATAGTCCACTACCAGGCCGGCAGGCTTGTCGCGGAACACGCGGTTCACCCGGGCAATCGCCTGCATCAGCCCATGGCCCTTCATCGGCTTGTCGATATACATCGTGTGCATCGACGGCGCGTCGAAGCCGGTCAGCCACATATCCCGCACGATCACGAGCTTGAGCGCGTCTTTCGGGTCTTTTGCGCGCTTCGCCAGAAGATCGCGGCGCGCTTTGGTCCCGATATGCGGTTGCCAGCCTTGAGGATCGGCCGCCGATCCCGTCATAACAACCTTGATCGTTCCGGCGGCGTCATCGTCGCTATGCCAATCGGGCCGAAGCGCGACGATCTGGTTGTAGAGAGCGACGCAGATGCGACGGCTCATGCAGACCACCATCGCCTTGCCATCCAAGGCCCCGACGCGATCCTCGAAGTGCCGCACCAGATCGGCTGCGACCATAACGAGCCGCTTCTCAGAGCCGACCAGCGCCTCAACGGTCGCCCATTTGCGCTTGATGCGCTCCTGTTTGGTCGTCGCCTCGTCTTCGGTCAGCTCATCGATCTCGGCATCGATCTTCGGCTTTTCCTCATCAGGAAGCTCGATGCGAGCAAGGCGGCTTTCGTAGTAGATCGGCACCGTGGCGCCGTCTTCAACCGCCCGGCTGATGTCGTAAACGTCGATGTATTCGCCGAACACGGCTGGCGTGTTCACGTCGTCCTTTTCGATCGGCGTTCCCGTGAACCCGATGAAGGATGCGTTGGGCAAGGCGTCGCGCAGATATTTCGCGAAGCCATAGGCGATCTCGCCTGTTTTCTGTTCGATCCGTGCCTTGAAGCCGTATTGGCTCCGGTGCGCCTCGTCGGCGATCACGACGATGTTCCGGCGATCGGAGAGCATCGGATAGATCGCCTCGCCAGTCGCGGGCGAGAATTTCTGAATGGTTGTGAAGATCACACCGCCCGAGGCACGGCTGAGCGCTGATTGCAGGTCGTCCCGGCTGTCAGCCTGAATGGGCGTTTGCCGGATCAGGTCGCGGCACATCGAGAACGTGCCGAAAAGCTGATCGTCCAGATCGTTACGGTCGGTGATGACGACGATAGTCGGATTTTCAAGCTCGGGACGCCGCACAAGCTGCCCGGCATAGAAAGCCATCAACAGGCTCTTGCCCGACCCCTGCGTGTGCCAGATCACACCGACCTTTCGATCGCCCTGCGGCGCTGATGCCTCGACTGTTTTGTCGACAGCGTGCCGCACCGCGTGGAACTGGTGATAGCCTGCGATGATCTTCGTTAGTCCAGAACCCGTTTCGCCGAAGACCGTGAAGTCGTGCAGCAGGTCGAGCAGACGACGGCGATCGAAAATGCCTTCGATCAGGATATTGAGTTCCGGCTGGCCTTTCGCGGCAATGACTTTGCCGTCCGTAGTGCGCCAGGGCATGAAGCGCTCTTGATCGGCGGTCAGCGAGCCTACGCGCGCAGTGATGCCGTCCGAGGTGACAAGGACCGCGTTCGTCCGGAAGAGGGACGGAATTTGCGACTTGTAGGTCTGAAGCTGGTTGTGCGCGCCCGCAAGCGTGGCGTTCTCGCCGCCAGGCGCTTTAAGCTCTATCACGCCCAGCGGCAGGCCGTTGATGAAGACGACGATATCAGGCCGGCGGTTGATGCTGCCCTCAATCACCGTGAACTGGCCCGTCGCCAGCCAGTCGTTTGCGGCGAGATCGTCGAAATCGATCAGGCGGACCTTGTCGCCACGGATCGTGCCGTCATCGCTATAGAACTCGACATCTACGCCTTCGACCATCAGCTTGTGCAGGCGGCGGTTCTCTTCAACGAGCGACGGCTTCTCGGTGGCCAGCACCTTGCGCAGGGCATCACCGCGCGCCTCTGCTGGGATCGTTGGGTTCAGCTTTTCGATCGCGACTGTGAGGCGCTTGACTAGCACCACATCGGCATACGCCTCGCGCTCGGGCGCCTTCCCATCCGGGCCGATCTGGGCATCCGTGGCAATCGCGTATCCAAGGCCGGTCAAATGATCGAGCACCACCTGTTCAATGGCGGCTTCGGAAAGATAAGCCATCAGGCGACCTCCGCGTCTTGAGGCGCAGTGGCCTTGGCTTCACGACATGCATTGAGCACAAGTTTGTAGGCTTCGCGGTCCACGCCGAAGAGCAGGCGAGACGTTTCGATCGCCAGCGGCACCTCTTCGCCGTCGGGAAGGACGACCACGGCACGGATGAAGCCTTCCTCATCGAGTTCTGCCCGCAACGTCGCGAACTCATCGATGATCGCATTCGACGCTTCAAACCGCTCGTAGGGTTCGAACGTGCGAACCGGATCAGGCTCGCGTTCGAGATAGGCTTCGTGAAGGAACGTGACGATCGCATCCGCTGCGAGCAACGCCGAGCGCCGATGATGAGCAGAAAGCTTCTTGCTTAAGCCTTCCTTCCCATGACTGACGGTCCCGGCAACATCACGAAACTTGCCGAGCGCTTCGGTGAGGTTGTAATGCTGCGATATCACCTTGCTAAATGGGTCATCGCGACGTTCGACGATCGCCATCAAACGAAAGGCCGCGGAAACCCAATTGCTGAAGCTTGGGTGAGCATTCCGAATCGGGCTCTCCGGCCATTTGTCGATCGGGTTCAGCGGATCATCCAACTCCTGGATCAATAAACGGCAGGCGCATTCCACGAAGCCCTTGGCCGCATCGATGCATGCGTCGTTCTCATCCGCGAATTCTCGCTCAAGCGTCTCGAACGTCTGTTGCAGCATCGGCGCGTGGCGCCAATGAGAGGAAAACGCCTTAATCCCGGGATACCAATCCGCTGACATCGCGACGGCCTCCCTACGCCACAAGCCGTTCGCGGAACTGATCGCGCTGGCTCCAGGCAACGGGAGTGATCCCGTAGTTTCGAAGCGCGTCGGTCACGTTGCCTGCGATGGTCTTTTCGTTGTCGTTGAGGAAGGCGAATGGCTCGGAGCTTTCCGGGCGGCTGTCCTTCGTGTCGATCCACGCCATGATCAGATTCTGCGCCGTGCTGCGGCTCGGATTGTTGATCGCGCGGATGATCCGCTCGGAGGCCACCTTCGACTTCGGGATCACGAAGTCGAACATGTGATCGAAGCCGCTCTTGCCCGAGAATTTCACGCGCGGCGTGTAACGGATATCGACGCTCTCAAGCCACGCCGCCACATCCTCGAAGAACAGCGCTTCGATTGTCGATGAGGCCAGGAAGAACATGTCGTGGACCGACAGAATCGCCTGGATGAGGTTGTGTTTGCGCAGCGCGAAGTTGTCGCTGGTCGCAGTGACCCGCAACTCTGTGGCCTGCTGTTCGATGCCGAAGCCGTTGAGGATCGTTCGCAGGATGGCCTGACGCTTCGGGCTGTCCATCAGGCATCCCGACTGCTCAAGATCGAGCAGCGTTTCGCCGCCATCGGTCAGCACGAAGCCCTTGTCGGTCTTGCGAGCATAGATCTGGAGGTAGTCGTTATGCCGGTCGAGATACGGAGTCGTGATCTCGGTCCAATCCTTCAGTTGCTTGATCGCGGTCTTGTCGCGCAGCCAGCGCCAATAACCATCGATCAGAAGGTCGATTTCGCTCATGTGAACAGCCCCCGATCAAATTCGGGCGGATGGGTGATGTTGCAGAACCGCATGAAGTCGACGAGCGTCTGCCAGTGATCCGTCGGCTGCGTGAAGACTTCGGGCGAGATCGGAAACGCCCAGCGATCACCAAACCCTTCGCGATAGAGATGCACATGCGGGCAGGCGATTTCTTCGTCGTTCGGATTGCGATGCGGCGCGCCGCCAAAATCGATCCGAGCCAGAACCATCGTCGTTCGCGCGCGGTTCTGAATCTTGCCTTTGGCGAGATTGATCCGCCCGCGGCTGATATCGAGATGGAAGGGTTCGTCGCCATCGGCCGAGACAAGCGGCACGACGACCCCGCCACCCGTATCGGGCAAGCTCCAGCGCCGTTCGTCCACGCGGTGCTTCTCCATCGCGAAGAGGGCATCGGCTTCCGCCTGCGTCAGCCAAACAGTCATATGGCCTCCCCGACAAGCTTCTCGGCGTCCTTGACGCGAACCTCGCCCGACATGAGCTTTGGAAGGAGAAAATCGCGGGTGGCGGCCAGGGTGCGGTTTTCGCGTTTGTTAGCTTCCGCCCGGTCGATCAATCCGCTGGTAGCGGAACTGAATGCAGAGAACACGCATTCAGACGCGGTAACGAGCTCGGTCGCTGCGACAAGTTCCGGGCGTACTGCCGGATAGGCGCCACCATCGGCCAAGTGGGCTAGGCGGCTGATGTTTTCTGCGGAGGTCGCCGCAAGGTAAACCGCCTCGCGGTAAATATCCTGAAACGGCCGAAGTACAGCAAAGCCGGTGCTACCGGTCAAACCGTGCGCGGAAACGAAAGCATACGACCCGTTGCCCGGTCGGACGGTTCCAACAATCGTGTCGCCTGGCCGCAGAATGCGCTGAGCGCGACTTGGTGCAATATCGCTGGTGAACGGTGTAATTGCTTCAATCGTTCCCCACTTTGTATTCGATAAATCGACATAGTCGACCGTGCCGGGATAGTTCGCGCGAGACCAGCTTTCCGGGTTGAGGCTGGCAACATCAGACAGAGCACCATCGTTCCAGTCCTCCGGCTTACCGTCTGCACCGAGATTGTCAGGGAAGAGGGACCAGATATCTGCAGCTAGATATGGCGTCCGGCCTTCCATCTTCGCGCGGGTCGGGCCGAAATCGACGAACCAGTCCTTGAAGATCGCCCGCGCCATCGCCTCCAGCGTCTCGTTCATCCGCCGGTTCAATACGATCTTGTCGTCAATTGCGCCGAGGACGGATGCGATGGCCGTTTGTTGGTTCACTGGCCAAGCAGGGAGCCGAAACCCCTCGATCATCGATTTCGTGAGGGCATTACGAGTCGCGCCAGCAGCGGCGAGCCCCAGCATGTGCGCTTGCATAGCCGGTGTGACTAGATAATACCGAAGAAAGCGAGGATTTATCCGATCTGGTCTCGGACGAATAATCGCAACATGCTGGTTAACCCTTGCGGGCAACACGTCGGGGTCGACTTGGCAAGCACGAGCGACGCTGCCAGTAATGTTCAATAGAACATCGCCGGCCTTGACCTCAACGTTCTGCAACTGAGAGGCTTGTTCTTCAGAAATGAATGCAAGGCCTCCATGCGAGAAGTGATCGTTGTAGACATTCTGGCTACGAATGAGCGCAATAGGGCCATCAACGGAGTATGTCTCCTTGCCTCCTCTCGGTGTAGCGCCGCTCCCAATTTTCTCGCAGTGATCACCCAACTTGAGAGGTTCAGCCATCGGCAATCACCCCTTCAAGCTTGTTGAGGATGGTTCCGGTCAGCCGGTCGCTAGTCTTAAACTGCTCCTGCAGCTTCGCCTGCAAAGCCGCGAATCGTTCTACGAAAGGCATATCGTCGTCTTCGACATCTGCCGCACCGACATAGCGCCCTGGCGTCAGCACGTAGCCGTGGCCGTTGATCTCTTCCAAGGTCGCCGACTTGCAGAATCCCGGCACGTCTTCATAGGCGCCCGCTTCGCCTTCACCGCGCCAAGCGTGATAGGCGCGCGTGATCTTGTCGATGTCGGCGTCCGAGAATTCCTTGCGCGTGCGGTCCACCATATGGCCGAGCTTGCGTGCGTCGATGAACAGGATCTCGCCCCGCCGGTCGCGCAGCTTGGCGTTGCGGGCGATGCCGTTCGACTTGTCGCGCGCGAGAAACCAGAGACAGACTGGAATCTGCGTCGAATAGAAAAGCTGTCCCGGCAGGGCGATCATGCAATCAACGACGCCGGGCGCGCCGTTCGCGCCCTCGATCAGCGCGCGCCGGATATCGCCTTCGCCGTTCTGCGTGGACGACATCGAGCCATTGGCCAACACCACCCCCGCCACACCCGCAGGGGCGAGGTGATGCACGATATGCTGCACCCATGCGAAGTTGGCATTGCCAGCGGGTGGGATGCCGTATTTCCAGCGCACATCCTCGCGCAGCCGGTCGCCGCCCCAATCGGAGATGTTGAAGGGTGGATTGGCGAGGACGAAATCGGCCTTCAGATCGCGCAGCTCGTCCTTGTGGAAACTGCCCTCGCTGTTCCATTTGATGTCGGCGTCGATGCCACGCACGGCGAGGTTCATCTTGCAGAGCCGCCACGTCGTGTAGTTTGACTCCTGGCCATAGATGGCGATGTCGCCGATCCGGCCCTCGTGCTCCAAGGCGAACTTCTCGGATTGAACGAACATGCCGCCCGATCCGCAGCACGGATCATAGACGCGGCCCTTGTAGGGCTCGATCATCTCGACCATGACGCGCACGACCGAGCGTGGCGTATAAAACTCGCCGCCGCGCTTGCCTTCTGAACCGGCGAACTGGCCGAGGAAATATTCATAGACGCGGCCGAGCACGTCGCGCGCCTCGCCCTTTTCCTGGCCGAGAGCGATGCCGGAAATCAGATCGATCAGTTCGCCGAGCATCACCGCATTGAGCGCGGGCCGGGCATAGTCCTTCGGCAGCACGCCTTTCAGGGTTTCGTTGCGCTTCTCGATGGCGATCATCGCCTCGTCGATCATCTTTCCAATCGACGGCTGTTTTGCGTTTGCCTGAAGATGCGACCAGCGCGCTTCCTTCGGCACCCAGAAGACGTTTTCGGCAGAGTATTCGTCCGGGTCTTCGGCGCCGTCAGGATAATCGGCCAGCAGCTCGGTGCGCTTGGCCTCGAAGCTATCGGAAATGTGCTTGAGGAATATCAGGCCGAGCGCGACGTGCTTGTAGTCGGACGGCTCCAAGTTGCCGCGCAGCTTGTCGGCAGCCTTGAAGAGATCGGCCTCGAAGCCAAGATTGCCGCCGCTACCATTGCTGCGGGTGCGCGCAGATTTTTCACGCGAGGGCGCTGGCGCGGCCTCCACGACCGCTGCGTCTGCGGCAGCGGCGAGCGACACGGAGCCGCCACGGCCGCGTCCCGACGTTACCAGTCCGTCGACAATGAGCGCAGCTTTCACCGCAACATAGGTCGCTTCATCACAAGCCAAGATTTCACGCAAACGTCCGTTGCCGGCGGAGCCGCCAAGCTCCGTCAGTGCCGCGATGAACTGGTCCCTCTGCGCCTGATCAGCCATTTTGTTCCCCTCGCTTCTGGCGCAAACCGTCGCCGCCAGGCTGCGGCGGCGCGCCCGGTTTCGCGGATCTCAACCGTCCATATTCCTCCACGGAGACGACCACCACCACGCCGCGCCCGTGCTTCTCGATCAGCACCGGCTCTGCACGCGCCGTGTCGATCATCAGGCCAAAACCGTTCTTCGCTTCCCGCGCTGACATGGTTTTCATGGTCGAATCCCGTGGCAATCCATGCGTCCATTTAGGACGAAATGGCTCTTTTCACCAAGCGATGCTTTTGGGTGCTGGTGCTGGCGGGGCATGGGCGTCCGGCGGGGTTTCGGGGCTGATTTGCGGAAGTGAAGGTGACGGCAAGATAAAGCGAGATTCCTCGCTGCCGGAACTTCGTTCCTAAGTATCTGTCTGCACATTGTTTTTTGGAGCCCCGTCAGCCCGATTGCAAGGTGCGCCGGTGGCACCCTTGCCATTTCATCCAGTGTTTTCAATAGCGAACTGGGTGCCACTCGCGAGGTGCAGCTATTGTCGTTCCGCCGTTCGCCGCCGGCTGCAAGTATCTACGCGCCACGCCACCACACTACGTTTTGCTCGCTTGCATTGCCGATACCGACGCTCATCGTCGGGTAATGTCGAACGACGAAGACAGCTTCCGCATTCGCCCCGGCAAGGTCCGCGACCGTGGCGCAGGCGCTGCCCGGACGGCGCGCCCGCGCCCCGTGCGAGCGCGGCCAAAGACCTTCATCGGCGAGGTGCATCAGGCTATCCGTCGAGCTGGCGGCAACCCCAATCGTCCGGCCGGCACCGGGAAGGGAAGCGGGCGATGCAATGCGCGGGGCCGGGGCGCTCAGACCGCGGCCGAGTTGAAGGGCCGGAACGGGTGGAGCCGTGAGGCGGGCGGGGTCCGCACCCGGTCGCGGCGGGTGGCGGTGAAGGCGCGGATCGTGAAGCTCAATCCGCAGCGTGGGGCGGCGCGCGGGCGGCAGTTCGTCAGCGCCAAGGCCGTGGACGCGCATCTTCGCTATCTGGAGCGCGATGGCGTGACCCGCGACGGCGAGAAGGGCCAAGTCTATTCCGCCGGCCAGGACATCGCTGATGGTCCGGCCTTCCTCGACCGGTGCCGCGAGGATCGGCATCAGTTCCGTTTCATCGTGTCGGCAGAGGAAGGCGTCGAGCTGTCCGACCTGCGGCAGACGACCCGCGACCTGATGGCGCAGATGGAATCCGACCTGGGAACGAAGCTCGACTGGATCGCGGTCGATCACCATAACACCGGCCACCCGCACACCCACATCCTCCTTCGTGGCGTCACCGATGACGGCAAGCGTCTCGACATCGCCGGGGACTATATCGCCCACGGCATTCGCGAGCGGGCAAGCGAGATCGTCACGTTGGAGCTGGGCCGCCAGACCGAGCAGGAAGTCAGCCGCCAGCTTGAGCGCGAGGTGGACGCCGAGCGGTTCACCCGGCTCGACCGGATGCTGATCGCCGGGCAGCAGGCCAGCAACGAGTTCGCCGACCTTCGCCCCGACAAGGACATGGCCGAGACCATGCGGCAGAACCGGGCGCTGCTGATTAACCGTGCCCGCAAGCTGGAGCGCATGGGGCTGGCCACCGAGCGCACGCCGGGCATCTGGACGATATCGGCCCGGGCCGAACCAATGCTCCGCGAGCTGGGCACACGCGGCGACATCATCAAGACCATGCATCAGGCGCTGGAGCGCGAAGGCATCGCGGAGCAGCGGGGATATGCGGGCTATACGGTGCATCGTGCCACCCCGACCGAACGCATCGTCGGCCGCGTCGTCGCCAAGGGGCTGGGCAGCGACGAGTTGGGCCAGCAGATCGGCCTGACCATCGACGGCGTGGAGGGGCGCGTCCACCACCTGGAGGTTCCGGCAAGCAAGGCGGAAGACATCCGGCGCGGCAGCATCATCGCGGTGGAGCCGCCGCCGAGCGTCCCACGCGCCGCCGATCGCAATATTCTCGCAGCCACCGATGCAGGCGGCGTCTACAGCCCGGCCGCACACCGCGAGCAGGCGCTGGCACGGCTCGGGGCCGATGACGCCGACGCCTATGTCCGCAGCCATGTGCGCCGCCTGGAGGCGCTGCGCCGTGCCGGTATCGTCGAGCGCGTCCATGCCGAGCACTGGACCATTCCCGCCGACCTGTCCGAGCGCGGCCTCGCCTATGACCGCCGGCGGTTCGGGAACGGCCCGCGAATCGACGAGCTGTCGCACCTGCCGCTCGACCGGCAGGTGCGACACGAGGGCGCGACATGGCTCGACCGCACCATGCTGGAAGGCGGGCGTGATTCGATGCCGCACACCGGGTTCGGCGGCGACGTCCGCGCCACCTGGGAGAGGCGCAAGCAGGCGCTCGCCGACATGGGCTATGTCCGTGACCTTGGCGGCGGCAGGTTCAGGGCGCCTTCCGACCTGATCGCGCAACTGGAGAGCGCCGAAATCAATCGGGTCGGCAAGGCGTTTGCCGCAGAGCGCGGCCTCGACTGGCAACCGACCGGGACCAATGACCGTGTATCGGGCAGGCTTGTCGGCCAGGCCCAGCTCAGCAGCGGACGGTTCGCCATGATCGACAACGGCCTGGGATTCCAGCTCGTGCCGTGGAACGACACCCTCGCCAAACGTCTCGGCCAGCAGGTGGACGGAATCCCCATGCCCGGCGGCGGCATCGACTGGACGTTCGGACGGCAGCGGGGACTTGGGCTGTAAGCGCTCGGATAGTGGGTCGGCACTCGGCAGTCGGTCGATGGATTGGGCGCGCCGCTACGAAGTCAACGGGGCTTGCCTGGTGACCCATTGAGTGGTACATATACATTTCTTGGAGCCGGGCAATGATCGTGAGCTTTCGGGATGGCTGGTTGCGGGACTTCTTCGTCGAGGATGTCCGGTCCCGCAAAATCCCACCCGACCTCGAAAGCCGCGTCTTTGGCAAGCTCCAGATGATCGACGATGCGACGACGGATCAGGACTTGCGCATCCCCCCGAGCAACCATTTCGAGAAGCTGCGGGGCCAGCTTGAGGCGTTCCATTCGATCCGCGTCAACAAACAATGGCGGCTGATCTTTCGATGGGACGGCGGCAAGGGCGAGGCGAGCGACGTGTATCTGGACGACCACAGCTATGATTGAGGTGACGCCATGTTGATGACCAAGCGCAAGCCGGTGAGCGTCGGCGAGATTCTCACCAAGGAGTTCATGGAGCCGATGGGGCTGACCCAGGCGGCACTGGCCGAGGCGATGGGCGTGCAGCGCAAGCACGTCAACGAACTGTGCAACGACCGCCGCAACATCACCGCCGCGACCGCGCTGATCCTGTCGCGCGTGTTCGGCAACAGCCCAGACTTCTGGCTGAACGTGCGGCGGCGCAATGACCTCTGGGAAGCGATGCACAGCCCGAAGGAGCGGGAGCGGATCGACCGCGCAAAACCGCTCAGGAAAGCGGCATGACGGCGCGGCAACCTTTGCCAGCCCCGCCGTCCGCCGCCGCGCGCCAGTATCTGCGCGCCACAGTGCGATGCGTAGGACAGAGTAGAGAAATGCTATTCTTTCAACGCCCTGGTTCGGCGACTCTGGCGCAATGGCCCGAGTCTTCCGCCCTTGTCCGCCCACGGCATCCGAGCAGCTTCACGCGCTGCTTGGCGAGCCGTGGCCGTTTCCGGGCCGACCGCCAAAACACGATCTTTCGACCTGGACCGTCACCGACGACTGGCCCGAGCGGGTGCCTGTCACGCAGGCCGAGGTGGACCTGTTCGAGGCATGGTTCGGCGACCTTTTCGAAGAGATGTTCGGGCCGTGCCAATGATGTGAGGAGCTTGGCCAAATGACCGTCACACAACGCGCCGCCCTTTACCTGCGCGTTTCGACGGCGCGGCAGGCCGAGCATGACGTGTCGATCCCCGACCAGCGCAAGCAGGGCGAGGCATACTGCGCCGCGCGTGGCTATCAGTTTGTCGAGACCTTTGTGGACGCAGGCGCGTCCGCCACCAACGACCGTCGCCCGGAATTCCAGCGGATGATCGAGGCGGGCACGTCAAAGCCCGCGCCGTTTGACGTGGTGGTCGTCCATTCATTCAGCCGCTTCTTCCGCGACCATTTCGAGCTGGAGTTCTACGTCCGCAAGCTGGCGAAGAACGGCATTCGTCTTTTGTCGATCACCCAGGAAATGGGCGACGATCCGATGCACGTCATGATGCGCCAGATCATGGCGCTGTTCGACGAGTATCAGTCCAAGGAGAACGCCAAGCACGTCCTTCGCGCCCTGAAGGAGAATGCCCGCCAGGGCTTTTGGAACGGCTCGCTGCCGCCGATCGGCTACCGCGTCGTCGCCGCCGAGCAGCGGGGAACCAAGGTCAAGAAGAAGCTGGAGATCGACCCGCTCCATGCCGATACGGTGCGGCTGGCGTTCCGGCTTGCCCTTCAGGGCGACGGCACGTCGGGGCCGATGGGTGTCAAATCCATCACCAAGCATCTCAATGAACGCCGCATCTTCACGCGCGACGGCGGGCGCTGGGGCATCGGAACCGTCCACCGGATGCTGACCCGGCCGGCCTATATTGGCCGTCACGAGTTCAACAAGCGCGGCAAGAACAAGGAACTGAAACCCGCCAACGAGGTGATCCCGGTCGAAGTGCCGCCGATCATCGATCAGGCGACGTTCGATGCCGTCCAGGCGAGCATGAAGGCGCGTAACCCGAAGGTCGCGCACCCGCAGGTCGTTGGCGGTCCCACCCTCCTTACCGGCCTGATCCACTGCGCCAAATGCGGCGGAGCCATGACCATCCGCACCGGCAAGGGCGGGCGCTATCGCTACTATACCTGTTCGACCAAAGCACGGCAGGGGCCGACCGCTTGCGATGGCATGACCGTCCCGATGGAGAAGCTGGATGCGCTGGTCGCCGCGCATCTTGAGGACCGACTGCTCGACCCGGCCAGACTCGAAGAGGTGCTAGCGACCGTTCTTGACCGGCGGCAGGAGCGCACCGAGCGCCGTCGCGAGCATATCGCCGAACTGAACAAGCGGGCGACCGAAACCGACCTTCGCCTCAAGCGGCTTTACGACGCCATCGAGAGCGGCGTCGCCGACCTGGACGACCCTGACCTCAAAGACCGTATCGCCAGCCTCAAGACCATCCGCGACCAGTCGCGGGTCGATGCCGACCGCGCGACTGCCATGCTGGAAAGCGCAGGCCAGAAGGCGATCACCGCGCCGATGCTGCGAAAGTTCGCCAACATCGCACGTCAGCGTATGCGCCTGCCCGGCGGCGGCTATCGCCGCGACCACCTTCGCGCGCTCGCCCAGCGCGTTGAGGTCGATACCAGCGAAGTCCGCATCATGGGATCTAAGTCCGACCTGCTGCGCACACTTGCAGCCGTGAACGGCGCGGGAATGCTGCCGGGCGCAGTGCCCAGCTTTGTTCCGAAGTGGCGGAGAGGGTGGGATTCGAACCCACGGTACGCTTACACGCACAACGGTTTTCGAGACCGTCCCGATCGACCACTCCGGCACCTCTCCGCAGGCTCCTGGATCGAGGCCGGGAACCTAGTCAAAGCCGGGGCGGTATGCAAGCACCGATACGCGCCTCGCGAAGCGCCGGCGGCGGGGGACGATACGCCGCAGCGCGCCCGGCCGGCCGGGCGGTTGACCCACCCCGGCGGTTGCGCCATCTAGCCTTTCCATGAACGCAACTCCCGCGACCTTCACGGACGATGTCGGCAAGGCGGTGCGGGCCCGGCCGGCGGTCGCCGCCTGGCTGCTCGCCACCGCCGGCATGGTGGCGGCGATGATCGTCATCGGCGGCATCACCCGGCTCACCGAGAGCGGGCTGTCGATGGTCGAGTGGCGGCCGCTGATGGGCTGGCTGCCGCCGCTTTCGGAGGCCGAGTGGGAGCGGGTGTTCGCGCTGTACCGCCAGACCCCCGAGTTCCGACTGCAGAACTCGTGGATGGGGCTCGCGGATTTCCAGGTGATCTTCTTCTGGGAATACCTGCACCGGCTGTGGGGAAGGCTGATCGGCGTGGTGTTCGCGCTGCCGATGCTGGCGTTCCTGCTGGCCGGGCGGGTCGAGCGGGCGCTGCTGCCGCGGCTGCTGACGCTGCTGGCGATGGGCGCCATCCAGGGCGGCATCGGCTGGTGGATGGTGGTCTCGGGCCTGGTCGACGAGCCGGCGGTCAGCGCCTACCGCCTGGCCGTCCACCTGTCGATGGCGTTCCTGATCCTGGGCACGCTGCAATGGACCGCCTTCGATTCGCTGGCGCGCCGGCCCGGGGCGCCGGCCTCGGTGCCCGCCGATCCGGCGCTGCGGCGCGGGGCGACGGCGGTGCTGGCGCTGATCGCGCTCACCATCGTCGCCGGCGCGTTCGTCGCCGGCACCGACGCCGGCTACGCCTACAACACCTTCCCGCTGATGGACGGCCGGTTCGTGCCGGACGGCTACTGGTCGCCGGAGCACGGCTTCGCCAGCGTGTTCGAGTGGGTGCCGGCGGTGCAGTTCAACCACCGCTGGCTGGCGATCGCCACGGCTCTGGTCACCCTCGGCTTCGCGCACTGGGCCGGGCGGCGCGCGCCGTCGGCGGCGCGGGCGCCGCTGCGGCTGCTGTCGGTGGCGGTCGCGCTGCAGGTCGCCCTCGGGATCGCCGCCCTGCTGATGGTGGTGCCGGTCTGGCTCGGCGCCCTGCACCAGGGCGGTGCGGTGGTGCTGTTCTGGGCGGCGGTGTGGACCCGGTTCAGCCTGCGTCGAGGCTGAACGCCATCCGCGGCAGGACGCGCCCCGGGATCTCGGCGACCGGGTGGTCGCCGATCCGGACCGCGCCCAGCCGGCGGTAGAACGCCTCGGCGTACGGGTCCGAGTTCAGCGCGATGCGCCGGGCCCCGAGCCGGCGGGCCTCCTCCACGAACGCGGCGAACAGCCGGCGGCCGATGCCGCGGCCGATCGCCGGCGGGTCGACCCACAGGTGCTCAAGCTCGGCGTCCGGCCGGTGCGCCACCAGCACGCCGACGCCGTCGACCGTGCCGCCGGTCTGGTGCACCAGGACGAGGTTGCGGACGATGTCCTCCGCCGTGATCCGGATGGTCCGGCGGAACACCGCCATCATCGTCTCGTCGTACGGCCAATGCGCCTTGGCGCGCACGGCGAGGGCGGACAAGGCCTCGGCCTCGTCCGGCCGGGCCGGGCGGACGAGGGTCTCGGTCATCTCGTCACTTGGCGTCCAGCCGGATCGCCAGCACCGGCAGCGAGCGGCCGGCGATCACCACGCTGTCCCGCCAGCCGACCCGGACGCCGCCGTGGCGGGCGTAGAATCCCTCGGCGTGCGGGTCGGCCTCGACCAGCACGCGCTCGGCGCCGAGGCGGGCGGCCTTGGCCAGCAGCGCGTCCAGCAGCCGCTTGCCGATGCCGCGGCCGATCGCCGACGGCTCGACCCAGAGATGGTCGACCTCCCACTCGCCGTCGAACGGCGCCAGCGCGCCGACGCCGTCGATCACGCGGTCGCTCTGGTGCACCATCACATGGTGGGCGCGGATCTGATGCTCGGTGATCTTCAGGACCCGCCGGATCTCGCCCAGGAAGGCGTCGTCGTAGGGCCAGTGCGCCTTCGAGCGCAGCGCCAGCTCGGTCAGCGCCGCCGCCTCGCCGGGGCGCGCCCGGCGGATGCGGTGACCCTCAGCCATGGGGTCCGCCGGCGAGGAAGGCCGCGGTCTCCTCGACCGCCTCGGCGAGGCCGCAGCGTCGGACCGCCACACCCTCGGGGAACGCCCCCAGCAGCCGGCTCGGCATCATCGGATCGAGGAGCACGAACACCCCCTGGTCGTCGGCCCGGCGCACCAGACGCCCGAACGCCTGCTTCAGTCTAAGCCGGGTCAGCATGTCGGTGTAGACGTTTCCGCCGAACGCCGCGCGCCGGGCGCGGTACAGGATGTCCGGGCGCGGCCACGGCACCCGGTCGAACACGATCAGCCGGAGCGACCGGCCCGGCACGTCGACGCCGTCGCGCACGGCGTCGGTGCCGAGCAGGCAGGCCTCCTCCTCGGCCCGGAAGATGTCGACCAGGGTGGTGAGGTTCATGCCGTCGACGTGCTGGGCGTAGAGCGGCAGCCCGGCCAGGTCGAGGGCGCCGGCGATGCGCTGGTGGACGGCGCGCAGCCGGGTGATGGCGGTGAACAGGCCGAGCGCGCCGCCGCCGGACGCCAGGAACAGCGCCCGGTAGGCGGCCGCCACCTGGTCGAGGTCGTCCTTGCGGACGTCGCTGACGATGAACACCCGGGTGTTGGCCGGGTAGTCGAACGGCGAGGCGACGGCGGCGCGCACCGGGGGCAGCGGCAGGTGCCAGGCGCCGGTGCGGGTCTCGGCCGCCGCCCAGTCCGCGACCTCGTCGCCGGAGCCGTCGCGCAGCGTCGCCGAGGTGACCACCAGGCCGTGCGCGGCCTTGCCGATGGTGGCGGCGAACGGCACCGTCGGGTCGATCCAGTGGCGGTGCAGGCCGACGTCCAGGTCGCGGCCCTCGACCCGCTCGATCGCCAGCCAGTCGACGTACTCCTCGGGCGTGGCGGCGCCGAGGCTGCGCAGCATCGAGCGCCAGCCCTCGACGGTCGCCTCGCCACGCCGGGTCAGCGCCCGCGCCGCCGCCTCGATGCGCAGCCGGGTCGCGCTGTCGAGCTCGTCGGCCTCGGCGTCGAGCCGGGCGAGCAGGATCCCGCGCAGCGCCAGCATAGGCTCGACCAGCCGCCGCAGCACCCGGTCGAGGTCCTCGGCGGCCTCGATCAGCCCCTCGACCGGCGGCTTGGCCTCGCACTCCAGGCCGTAGGGGCTGCGCGGGTCGGTCACCCGGGCGTAGATCTGGCGGCGGACCAGCACCAGGAACGCCTCGGCGGCGCCCTTCGGCGCCTCGTCGGCGATCCGGTTGGTCCAGCCGTCGCCGGGCAGGGCGCGCGCCGCCTCCTCGATCGCGTCGAGCATCTCCAGCGCGTCCGGCCGGTCGCCGACCAGCTCCTCGACCCGCCGGCGCAGGCCGCGCGCCCGGCCGCTGCGCCGGCCCTCGCCGCCGAGCAGCCAGCGCCGCAGCTCGACCGTCTCCTGCGCCGACAGATGCGCCGAGAAGGCGCCGTCGGCGGCGTCGAAGACATGGTGGCCCTCGTCGAACACGTAGCGGGTCGGCACGTTGCCGTCGTCGACCCCGCCGAGCGCCGCCTGGATCATCACCAGCGCGTGGTTGGCCACCACCACCCGGGCGCGCCGGGCGCGGCGCACCGAGCGCTCGATGAAGCACTTGTGGTAGTGCGGGCAGGCGGAATAGACGCACTCGCCGCGCCGGTCGGCGAGGCCCAGGGTGCGGCCGCGGCCCAGCAGGTCGCTGAGCCAGGCCGGGAAGTCGCCGCCCTGCAAATCGCCGTCGTTGGTGGCCCGGGCCCAGCGCGCCATCAGCCCGAGGGCGGTGGCGTGCTGCGGCTGCATCGGCAGGGTGCGGCTGGCTTCCTCCAGGTTCAGCAGGCAGAGGTAGTTCTCGCGGCCCTTGCGGACCACCACCTTCAGCGCCTTGGCAACCGGGTCCGGGTACAGCCGGTCGAGCTCGCCGTCGATCTGGTGCTGCAGGTTGCGGGTGTAGGTCGAGATCCACACCGCGCCCTCGTTCTTCTCGGCCCACACCGACGCCGGCGCCAGGTAGCCGAGGGTCTTGCCGACGCCGGTGCCGGCCTCGGCCAGCACCACCGCCGGCTCGCCCTCGCGCTCGCGTGGCCGGAAGGCGCCGGCCACGGCGGCGGCGTAGTCGGCCTGCGAGGGCCGCGCCTCGGCGGTGCCGCCCAGCATCTCGGCCAGCCGGCGGCGCGCCTCGTCCTCGGCGACCGGCTGGTGGCCGGCGGGCGGCGGCGGGGCGTGCTCCGACCACTCCGCGAGATCGCGCCAGATCTCCAGTCCGGCCGGGCGGATCGGTCCCGGCGGCCCCGGGTCGGCCTCGCCGAGCGCCGTCAGCACCAGCCGGCCCCAACGCCAGCCGCCGTCGTGCATGATCCGCGCGATCGGGCGGGCCCAGCGGTCGCGCTGGCCGAGGGCCTCGCGCTCCGGCAACTCGGCGAGCAGGGCGTCGGCGACCCGCAGCAGCGCGTCGGGAGCGCCGTCCAGGTCGGGCGGCGGCGGCACCCCGACGGCGGCGGCCAGTCCGCGCGGCGTCGGCAGGCAGAAGGTCGCCGGCCGCACGAAGGCGAAGAGTTCCAGCACGTCGTAGGCGTCGATCGCGTCGACGCCGAGCCGGCGGGCGATCGAGCGGGCGTGGCACACCACCGGTGCGGTCTCCAGCGCCGAGATCGCGGCCCGGCTCGGCGTCGTGCGCTCGACCCGGCCGTCGCCGTGGCGCCAGGCGGCGCCGACCGGCGTGGCGTGCAGGGCGGGCAGGGCGGCGATTGCGGCGGCGACGGGCGAGCGCATGGTTTTGGTGTAGCAGCGGGATACGGGCTTTGAAAGCCGGCGCGCCGCCCCCAGATTGGATCGATCCGCCGTCGGAGCGCCCGCCCCATGTCTGAGCTCGATCCCGCCGCCACGACGCTTCGCGCGCTCGAGGATGATCTGGTGGAACTGGCGCTGCGGCGCGCCCCGGCGGACGCGGTGGTGACGCGGACCGCCGCCGGCCTGCGCGACGCCGGCGTGCGGTTCGACGAGATCCGCGTCGCCGCCCGCACCCTGCACCCGGCGATCGACGCCATCGGCATCACCTGGACGGCGGACGCCGGGATCGCCACCGGGGTGTTCAAGCACAGCGAGAGCGCCAGCGCCGCCTGGCTGCGCAGCCCGCTGTTCCACATGATCGAGACCGGAACGCCGCGCATGCGCCGGCGGATCGCCGACCCGGCAGAACGGGTCGACTACCCGGTGTTCTACGACCTCGCCGCCAGCGGCTACACCGACTACCTGTCCCAACTCGTCGCCTACGGCAACCCCGGGGCGGCCCGCCGCGAGGGCCTGATCGCGCGCTGGCTGACCCGGCATCCCGACGGCTTCCGCGACAGCGACCTGGCCGTTCTCGACCGCATCGCGGCGCGCGCCGGCGCGGCGATCCTGCCGGGGCTGGAGCGCTCGATCGCCCGCAACCTGATGGACGCCTATGTCGGCGCGCGCTCCGGCGCGCAGGTGCTGGAGGGCTCGATCCAGCCAGGCGAGGCAAAGGCGATGGACGCGGTCATCCTGGTCGTCGACCTGGCCGGATTCACCGCCGCCAGCGACGCGGTGTCGGGTGACCGGCTGGTCGACCTGCTGGACCGCCACTACGAGGTCATGGTGCCGCCGATCACCGCCAAGGGCGGCGAGATCCTGGCGTTTCTCGGCGACGGGTTCCTGGCCGCGTTCGAGCTCGATTCCGACCCGTCGCGGGCCTGCGCCGCCGCCCTCGACGCGGCGATCGAGGCGATCGCCGGGGTGGCCGGGCTCGGACCGTCGCTCGACGCCGAGGGCTTGCCGGTGCTGCCGCTGGAGGCGGCGCTGCACGTCGGCACGGTGCGCTACGGCAACGTCGGCGCCGGTGGCCGGCAGGCCTTCACGGTGATCGGCCCGGCGGTCAACGCCGCCACCCGGATCGAGGCGCTGTGCCGGCCGCTCGGCCACTCGCTGCTGGCGTCGCGGGCGTTCGCCGACGTCTGCGGCGACCCGCGCCTGGTGCCGGTCGGCGCCCACCCGGTCCGCGGCATCCCCGAGCCGATGACGCTTTACGGCCTGCGCTAGGGCGTCACCAGGTCGGCGAACTCGGCCAGCGAGCGGCGCCGGCGACCCTTGCGCCCGGCCGTCGGGCGGGCCGCCAACAGGGCGTTCAGGATCGCCTCCTCGGTCGCCTCGATCGCGGCGCGGAACAGCGGGTCGAGGGCGTCCTCGTGCAGCGCCCGCCGGATCGTCTCCGGGTCGTCAGGCATGGTGTGGGGCAGGGTCTCGGCGGTGGCGAACGCCAGCACCAAATCGCCGCTGCCGGAGCCGAAATGGGTGCCGGTGCGCGCCAAGCCGGCGCCGGCCCGCACCGCCAGCCGGCGGAGCTGGCGGGCGTCGAGCGGCGCGTCGGTGGCCAGCACGACGATGATCGAGCCGTGCTCGCGCCCGTCGCGGCCCGCCTTTTCGGGGGCAGCCTTCTCCGCCGCCAGCCGCTCGGCGACCAGGCGGCCGACCGGGCGGCCGTCGACCCGCAAATCCTCCATCCGCCCCATGTTGCACAGCGTCAGCGCGCCGGTGGTGTAGCGTCGCGGGCCGCGCTCGACGACCCGCGAGGCGGTGCCGATGCCGCCGGCGAGGCCGTAGCAGCTCATCCCGGTGCCGGCCCCGAGATTGCCCTCGGCGACCTCCGGCCCGGCCGCGTCCAGGGCCCGGCGCGCGTCGTCCTCGGTGACGTGCAGGCCGCGGATGTCGTTCAGCCAGGCGCCGTCGTTGCACTCCATGACCACCGGGTTGACGGTGCCGGTGCTGGCGCCGATCTCCGGGGTCGCCGCCAGCATGTGGCGGACCAGGGCGGTCGAGGCGGTTCCGACCGACAGGGTGTTGGTCAGCACCACCGGGGTTTCCAGGGCGCCGAGCTCGGCGAGCTGCATCAGGCCGGTGCTCTTGCCGAACCCGTTGATGACGTGCACCGCGGCCGGCAGCTTGTCGCGGAACGGGTGGCCGGCGTGCGCGACGATGGCGGTGACGCCGGTCTGCACGTCGCCGTCGGACAGCGTGACGTGGCCGACGGCGATTCCGGCGACGTCGACGATGGCGTTGGCCGGGCCGGTCGGCAGGGTGCCGATCGCGACGCCGAGGTCGCGCAGCCTCGGCGCCCCGGTCATCGCCCCGGTCATTGCCCCGGTGGTCATCGCCCGGCTGCCGGGGCCTGCAGGGCGTCGACCGGCGCCCGCACGAACAGCGCCGGCACCGCGCAGGCCAGCGGCAGCAGGCTGAGCGCCACCAGGGTCTGGTCGAAGCCGCCGAGCAGGTCGACGCCGATGCCGAGCGGCAGCGGGCCGAGCGAGGCGCCGACCACGCCGATCATCTGGCCGGTGCCCTGGATGCTGCCGAGGTGCAGGCGGCCGAAGAAGCGCGGCCACATGTAGCCGAAATAGGTCATGGTGACGGCGTTGTTGACGCCGAACACGATCGCGTACAGCACCGCCGTGGTCACGCTGTCGACCAGCGACGCCGCCAGCAGCGAGCCGGCCGTGACCACCAGCCCGGCGGCGAACATGAACCGGGTCTGCACTCGGTCGAGCAGCCGGCCGACCACCGGCATGGCGACCAGCATGGCCAGCGCCGACACGCTGAACACCCGCGCGGCGAGGCTGGGGTCGAGGCCGTTCGAGGTGAAGATCGTCACCTGGAAGAAGTGCAGGGCGGTCACCAGCATCGACATCGCGAACATGCCCGCCGCCAGGACGTAGAACACCGGCGTGCGCAACGCCTCGGCCAGCGTCAGCCCGACGATCGCGGCGGCCGGTTTGCCGTCGGTTGGAGCCGCTTCGCCGTCGGGGCGCAGCCCGACCTGCTCCGGGCGGTCGTAGACCAGCAGCAGCACCGGCGGCAGCAGCAGCGCCAGCGACAGCAGGCCGAGCCACAGCCAGGCCTGGCGCCAGCCCACGGTCTCGATCAGCCACTGCGCCAGCGGCGGGTGGACCGCCATCGAGACCGAGAAGCCCAGCGCCATCAGCCCGAGCGCGAAGCCCCGCTTGGCCTGGAACCACTGCGCCACCAGGTTGGCGCAGTTCAGCATCATCGATCCCTGGCCGAGGAACCGCAGCAGCGCGAAGCCGATCGCCAGCCAGAGCAGGCCCGAGGCGGCGCCGAACACCAGGCAGGCGATAGCCAGCAGCGGCACCGCCAGCATCAGCATCCGGCGCGGCCCGTGACGATCCACCAGCCGGCCCATGTACGGCAGCGCCAGCGCGGCCACCAGCGTGGCGAAACCGTAGGCGGAGGCGATCTCGGTCCCGGTCAGGCCGAGGTCCTCGCTGATCGCGACGATGAACACGCTGAAGGTGTGCGACTGGCCGGGGCCGCTGGCGAAGATCCCGATGCCGGCGACCCCGAGCATGCTCCAGCCGTAGAAGGCGCGGCGTTGCAGCCCCGCGAAGAGGTGCCGACGAACCGCGTCGATGCTCATGTGAGGTCGCTCCGAACCGCCAGGGGCCGCCGGGTCCGGCTTGGCCCGGGCGCAGCCGACGATAGCGCGGTTGGCGAACCGAGCAACAGGGGGTACCCGCCGGCTTCCCCGGCCCGGCCCGGCCCGCTAAGGTCCGCCTCGAGACGACCGTCCGGAGGATCGAGCATGACCGAACGCTACGCCGCCAGCGCGCTGACCGCCTACGCCGAGGCGCTGTTCGCCGCCGCCGGGCTGGACGCCGACAAGGCCCGGATGGTGGCGCCGCTGATGGTCGAGGCCGATTTGATGGGCCACACCACCCACGGCCTGCAGCTGGTCCCGCCCTACCTGGCGGCACTCGCCGACGGCAGCATGAAGGGGTCGGGCCAGCCGGCGGTCCTGGCCGATCGCGGGCCGGTGGTCAGCTGGGACGGCCGGCGGCTGTCGGGGGTGTGGCTGACCGCCGCCGCCGTCGACCTGGCGGTCGAGCGCGCCCGGCTGTACGGCACCGGCACGGTGTCGATCCGGCGCGCCCATCACATCGCCTGCCTGGCGGCGTTCCTGGAGCGCGCAACCCGGCACGGCATGATGGTCACGCTCGCCTGTTCCGATCCGTCGGTCGCCAGCGTCGCGCCGTTCGGCGGTACCCGCGCGGTCTACACGCCGGACCCGATCGCCGTCGGCATCCCGACCGGCGGCGACCCGATCCTGGTCGACATCTCGGCCTCGATCACCACCAACGGCCTGACCGGTCGCCTGCACAAGGAGGGCCGCGCGCTCGACCACCCCTGGGTGCTCGACGCCGCCGGCAACCCCTCGACCGACCCGGCGGTGCTGTTCACCGACCCGCCGGGCACCATTTTGCCGGTCGGCGGGCTCGATCACGGCCACAAGGGCTACGGCATGGCGCTGATCGTCGAGTCGCTGACCCAGGCGCTCGCCGGCCACGGCCGCGCCGACCCGGCCGAGGGCTGGGGGGCCGGGGTCTACGTCCAGGTCTACGATCCGACGGCGTTCGCCGGGGTCGACGCCTTCACCCGTCAGACCGACTGGCTGGCCGAGGCCTGCCGCGGCAACCCGCCGCGTCCGGGCGTCGAGGCGGTGCGGCTGCCGGGCGACGGCGCGCTCGCCCGCAAGCGCGCCGCCCTGAAGGACGGGGTGGCGCTGTATCCCGGCATCGTCGACGGGCTCCGGACCTGGGCCGACAGGCTCGGCGTCGCGCCGCCGTCTCCGCTGTAGGTTTGGGGCGGCGATCCCCGTCTTCACCCGCGGACGCCGGCGGATTAGCCTGAAGCCGACCGTGTCACCGATCGATAGTCGAAAGGCAATCCCATGGACACAGCGCTGCTCGCCGCCACGCCCGGCTGCATCGACCTCGACGTGCTGCCCTCCACCCTCGACGGCGGCGTCGCGCCGCGCGCCGCGATCGGGCTGGTGGTGCTGGCCAGCGACCAGACCATGGAGCACGAATTCCGCCGCATCGTGCGACAGGACGGCGTGGCGTTCTACGAGAGCCGGCTGTTCAACGACAACGACATCACGCCCGAGACCCTGCGGGCCATGCAGAGCCGGATCGCGCCGGCGGCCGACCTGATCCTGCCCAGCATGCGCCTCGACGTGGTGGCCTTCGGCTGCACCTCGGCGGCCATGGAGCTCGGCGAGGAGACGGTGTTCGAGGAGTTGCGCAAGGTCCGCCCGGCGGCCCGCTACACCACGCCGATCACCGGCGCGCTGGCGGCCTTCGCCACCCTCGGCCTGCGGCGCATCGCGGTGCTGACGCCCTACAGCAAGTCGATCAACGAGGGCGTGCGCGCCTACATCGAGAAGCGCGGCGTCGCCGTCACCGCGCTCGGCACCTTCGACCGGATCGACGACCGCGACGCGGCGCGGATCTCCGCCGCCTCGATCCGCGACGCGGCCCTGACCGCCGCCGCCCAGCCGAGCGTCGACGGCGTCTTCGTATCCTGCACCAGCCTGCGCGTCGCCGAGATCGCCGCCGAGGTCGAGGCCGCCTGCGGCAAACCGCTGCTGTCCAGCAACCTCGCCATGGCCTGGCACTGCCTGCGCCTCGCCGGAATCGACGACGCGGTGCCTGAGTACGGGATGCTGTTCGAGCAGGGGCTGGCGGGCTGAGGGTCGAGCCCTCTACAAGTTGTTGGCGGTGACCAGTCCCTCTTTATGGTTGTGGGGGGTGACGGGCCCCTCCTTCCCTTGTCGTCACCCCGGAAGCCGTGGCGAAGCCGCGGCTATCCGGGGTCCACGGTGCGACGACGGGCGCTCGCCGTACCCAGCGCCGGAGCGGCGGGTGGGTCCCAGCGCGCGCTGCGCTTGGCCGGGATGACGACAAGTTGTTGGCGGTGACGGGTCCCTCTTTATGGGGTGTTGGCGGTGGCCGGCCCCTCCTTCCCTTGTCGTCACTCCGGAAGCCGTGGCGCTTGCCCTCAGTCGACGCCAGCCGGCGGCGCCACCCGCGCCAGGAACTTGCCGACTGACTCCCGCGCCTCCGGCAGCCGGAGCATGTGGTGCATTGCGCCGTCGAGCACCACCGAGCTGGCGTCGGCGAAGCCGGCCATGTCCTCGCCGCAGTGGCCGGCCACGTACCATGGGCGGAACCAGGCGTCGCCGGCGCTGACCACCGACAGCACCGGGGTGTCGGGGTCGCCGCGCAGGCCCCACAGCGGCGGCCACGGGATCTGGCAGGTCCAGCCCAGGATCACCCGTCCGGCCAGGCCGGCGCCGGTGTAGTTGGCGGTGGTCAGGCCGCCCTCGCTCTGGCCGATCAGCACGACGCGGTCGGGATCGACCCACGGGAAGGCGCGCGCCCGCTCCAGCGCGTGCTCGGCCTCGGCCAGCCGGAAGCCGATGACGCCGGGGTGCGAGCCGGCGGATTTCGAGCGCCACTCGCAGCTTCGCGGCTTGAACGCGCGCGCGAAGCTGTCGGGCGCAACCACCGCGTAGCCGCGGTCGCGCAGGAACCCGATATCGACGCGGTAGCCGCCGTGCAGGCCGCTGCAGCCGTGAAGGAACACCACCAGCGGCAGGCGCTCCGCCGGCCGGGCGGCGCGCAGCCGGTCCTCGACCTCGGCCATGCGGCCGGCGACGTCCGCGAGGCCCGGGTCGACCGCCGAGAACGGCACCGCCACCGTGGCGCCGTCCCAGGTGCGCTCCAATTCGTCCGGCAAATCGGCCGAGCGCGACAGGTAGCAGCCGGCAAGCAGGACTGGGAGCAACGGGAACAGGACAGCCAAGCGCATGGCCGATCAGATGCCTCTTCGCATCGAACGACGAAAGGGGCCGGCCGCGGATTTTCCGGATGCGTCTCGCCTCCGGCGATCCGCTCCGGAACCCACCCGCCGCACCGGGTGTTGCCGTGATCCGCAACGGCAGAAGGGGCGGTCGCCCGCCCCTTCGCCCCTGCGGCAACGATGCGGGGATGCCTACTTCAGCGCCTTGTCGGTGATCGCGCTGGTCCAGGCCCCCTCCGGCTTCTTGGTGATGACCGGGTCGGAACCGCCCTTCATCAGGGTGGCGACGGTGCGCTCGTAATCGCCCGGGTCGAGCGCGCCGTTGGAGCCGGCGGTCAGCTTGGCGATCTCGCCCATCATGCGCTTCTGGTGCTTCTCGGTCTGGGCGCCGCTGGCGTCGTTGTCGAGCACGATCCCGGCGGCCTCGTCGGGGTTCGCCTCGGCCCATTTCCAGCCTTTCATCGAGGCCCGCACGAAGCGCACCATACGGTCGGCGAAGGCGGCGTCCTTCAGCTTGTCCTCGAGCACGTAGATGCCGTCCTCCAGGGTGGCCACGCCCTGCTCCTGGTACTTGAACACCACCAATTCGTCCTCGGTGAGGCCGGCGTCGATCACCTGCCAGTACTCGTTGTAGGTCATGGTCGAGATGCAGTCGGCCTGCTTCTGCAGCAGCGGGTCGACGTTGAAGCCCTGCTTCAGGACGGTGACGCCCTTCGGGCTGCCGTCGGTCGGGATGCCGAGCTGGCTCATCCACGACAGGAACGGGTACTCGTTGCCGAAGAACCAGACGCCCAGGGTGCGGCCCGGGAAATCCTTCGGCGAGGCGACGCCGGTCTCCTTGCGGCAGGTCAGCATCATGCCGGACGACTTGAACGGCTGCGCGATGTTGACCAGGCCGACGCCCTTCTCGCGGGTGGCGAGGGCGGACGGCATCCAGTCGATGATCACGTCGGCGCCGCCGCCAGCCAGCACCTGGGCCGGCGCCACATCGGGGCCGCCCGGCTTGATCTCGACGTCGAGAGTCTCGTCCTTGTAGAAGCCCTTGTCCTTGGCGACGTAGTAGCCGGCGAACTGCGCCTGGGTCACCCATTTGAGCTGCAGGGAGACCTTGTCGGCGGCCTCCGCGTGGCTCGCCACCAGGGCAACCGCCCCGGCCATCAACGACGTGAGAAGCCTGTTCATGTCATGTGCCTCCTTTTCTTGGGCCCTCTACCCACTGCGGATCGAGGGATGCCAGAACGTGGTCGCCCGCTCGATCAGGGCGACCGCGCTGTAGAACGCCGAGCCGGCGACCGCGGCGACCGCGATCTCGGCCCAGACCATGTCGATGTTCATCCGCCCGACCTCGGTCGAGATCCGGAAGCCCATGCCGACGATCGGGGTCCCGAAGAACTCCGCCACGATGGCGCCGATCAGCGCCAGGGTGGAGTTGATCTTCAGGGCGTTGAAGATGAATGGGGCGGCGGCCGGCAGGCGCAGCTTGAACAGCGTCTGCCAGTAGCCGGCGGCGTAGGTGCGCATCAGGTCGCGCTCCATCGCGCCGGCGGCGGCGAGGCCGGCGACCGTGTTCACCAGCATCGGGAAGAACGTCATCACCACCACCACCGCCGCCTTCGACGGCCAGTCGAAACCGAACCACATCACCAGGATCGGCGCCACGCCGATGATCGGCAGGGCCGAGACGAAGTTGCCGAGCGGCAGCAGCCCGCGCTGCAGGAACGGGCTGCGGTCGATGGCGATGGCGACCAGGAACGCCGAGCCGCAGCCGAGCGCGTAGCCGATCAGCACCGCCTTCAGGAAGGTCTGCCGGAAATCCGCCCACAGGATGGCGCTCGACGTCATCAGCCGCACGCCGACGGCCGAGGGCGGCGGCAGCAGCACGAACGGCACGCCGGCGCCGCGCACCACCACCTCCCAGACGATCAGGATCCAGGCCCCGAAATACAGCGGCACCAGCAGCCGCACCAGCCGGCTGCGCCGGCCGGCCGGCTCGGCGGCGATCAGGCGTTCCACGAACAGCCAGGCGGCCGCCCAGGCGGCGACCAGCAACATCCAGAAGCCGGCGCCGGCCCGGCCGATGTCGGGCAACGCCGCGATCAGCGCCGCCGCCCCCAGCAGCGACAGCAGCCCGTCCGCCCACACCGGGACCGCGAGGCGGAACCGGACCAGCGAGGCGACCGCCAGGACGGCGAACGCCGCCAGCACCGGCAGCCCGGTCACCGGCGTCCCGAGGGCCGATACCGGCAGCGCCGCGCCGGCGAGGCCGGCGGTGGCGACGAGGTAGGCGAGCGCGGTCTGCACCGGCGTCATGCGACCGCGGTTCACGGCGCCATCCCCATGCGCTTCAGCACCAGCCGGTTGGCCAACTCGACCAGCAGCACCAGCAGAGCGGCGAGCGCCGCCGCCGCGAACAGCGCCGACCAGATCTGCACGGTCTGGCCGTAATACGACCCGGCCAGCAGGCGCGCGCCGAGGCCGGCGACGGCGCCGGTCGGCAACTCGCCGACGATCGCCCCGACCAGGCTGATCGCCACCGCCACCTTCATCGAGGTGAAGAGATACGGCACCGAGCTTGGCCAGCGCAGCTTCCAGAAGGTCTGCCAGCCGTTGGCGTCGTAGGTGTGCATCAGGTCGAGGTGCTGGATCTCCGGGCTGCGCAGCCCCTTCACCATCCCGACCACGATCGGGAAGAAGCTGAGATAGGCCGAGATCAGCGCCTTCGGCAGCAGCCCGGACAGCCCGACGGCGTTCAGCACCACGATGATCATCGGCGCGATCGCCAGGATCGGGATGGTCTGGCTGGCCACCACCCAGGGCATCAGCGAGCGGTCGACGGCGCGGTTGTGAATGATCAGCACCGCCAGCACGATGCCGAGCGCGGTGCCGATGGCGAACCCGGCCAGCGTCGCCGACAGGGTGATCCAGGCGTGGTGGACGAGGCTGCGGCGCGAGGTGACCGGCCGCTCGACGGTGGTCGCCCAGATCTCGGCGAACACCTGGTGCGCCGCCGGCAGCACCGGCCGTTCCTGGTTCAGGGTGTCGGCGATCAGATCCGCCGCCGTCCACTCGGCCTTGGCCTTGGCGTAGACGTCGACCTGCCAGGGCGCGTTCAGGTAGACCGCGAAGCCATACCAGAGCGCCACCAGGGCGACCAGAACCACCAGGACCGGGACCGTCTGCCCGCCCCAGAGGCGGTCGATCAGCGGCCGGACCATCGCGTGCCTGTTCCCGTCATCCCCGCCCCGCATTGCAGCAAAAAAGCATAGCGAGCGGCCGCAACAGCGGAAAGCGGCAATGCTGACCCGCCGGTCAGAAAAACCGGCTGAGCCGCAGGGCGACCATGTTGTCGCGCCGGATGCCGTACAGCGTGTTGCCGGGCTCGATGTCGGGAAACAGGCGGGCCTCCAGCTCGACCTTCAGGTCGTTGCCGATCCGACGGCTGGCCTCGAGCGACAGCGTGACCGACTGGTCCTCGACGTCGGCGATCGCGCCGGCGAGGAAGGTCGTGTCGTCGGCGTCGTTGAGGGTCAGGCGGGCGCCCGCGAACACGTCGTTCTGAAACGGCGTCAAGGGCGCGTCGCCGTCCTCCTCCCGGCCGTCGTACAGGTGTTCGAGCAGCAGCCCGAGATCGGAATCCGTGCCGGCGACCTGGTACAGCGTGTATTCGAAACCGGCGACGCTGGCGGCGAAATAGTCGCCGTGCCCGGCGCGCCCGATGCCCTCGAACTTCCACAACCACGCCCCGGTCGTGTACTGCACGTCGACGCCGGTCTGGTCGATGAGGTCGTAGGTCGGCACCAGCTCGAGGCCACCGCCGGTGTCGGACGCGATCAGCCGGGGTTCTCGGCTGGTGCCGCGGAAATGCGAGACGCCGACGTCGAACCCGCCGAAGGTCCGGCTCCAGCGCAGCGCCAGATCCGGGTGGTGTTGCTCGGCGTCGGACTGGTAGGCCGCGTCGCCGGCGATCGGCAGAGGACCGCGGAACCGCGCGTCGTCGTCCGGAAAGGTGCGCTCGCGGAACACCGGCATGAAGAAGCCCCGGAACACCCCCCAGTCGGTCGCGACCTGCAGCTGCACCATCGGCTGGCCCAGCTTGTCCTCCTGGTCGATGTCCTCGACCAGATCGGTCTGGTTGACGATGTCGACCAGGTGGCGGGATTCCGCGACGCCCCAGAACACCTTGTCGAACCCGAGCACCAGGTCGTAGCCGTCGCCGAAATGCAGCCAGTTCGCCTCGCGCAGATCCCCGTGGGTGCGGTTGCCGTCGTGGGCGTCGACGCGCAGGAACGGCTTGAGCGTGAAGCGATCCTCGCCGCCGGCGGTGTCGACGATCAGCTCCGGCTCGACGGCGACCGACGGCGACACCGTGGCGGGGTCCTGGCCGGAAAAGGCGGGACTGGTGAGGAAGAACCGGCTCTCCAGCTGCAGCGAGCCCGACAGGCTCCACTCGGCGGCTGCGGCCGGCGCGCAGCCGCCGGCCAGGGCGAGCCCGGCGGCAGCGGCGACGGCGCCAGGAAGCGCGGTCATCCGGGGCCGCCCGGCGGGCGTCGGGGCTTTGATCATGTTTCGGGCCTCAAGCAGCTCGGGGCGCGGGCGTCCGGCCGGCGCGGGGTCAGCGCAGGCGTTCGAGGCGGCCCTTCTCGAAATCGCCCTCGCCCAGGCCGAGTCCGAAGCGGTAGTCGGAGAAGGTCAGCGTGGTCGACTTGCCGGTCTGATGGTTCTGCATCTCCAGGCGATGCGACCGCCAGTACCGGCCGAGATACTGCCGGTACTCCAGGAGGTCGAGGGTCTTCAGCAGGTCGCCCTTGCGGTCGTAGAACTCGATCCTGCGCGGCTGGAAATCGGCGTGGTCGACCCACACGAGCTGCCGGGTGTAGCCGGAATGCTCGTAGACCGGGATCCGCTCGGTGACATAGCAGGCGCGGTCGCCGCACGGCTCGTCGCGCAGGTACCGGTAGGCGTAGCGCTCGACCTCCTGGCTGACTAGATCCTCGTACGAGAACTCGGACCCGACGAACGGCCCGGACTTGTTCTGCGACGAGATCCGCTTCACCCGCTTCAGCGCCGGCAGATAGAGCCACTGGTCGTCCGGGTCGAGGATCCTGGTGTGCGACAGGAAGGCGGTGCCGTCGATGTCGCGCGGCTCGGAGAACAGCGTGAGGCTGCGGTCGCCGAGCATCGGGTCGGCGACCTCCAGCGACGCGAGGCTGAGCTTGCGCACGCTCGACTGGCCCTCGCGGTTGCGCAGGGTCATGGCGAGTTGCACCTCGCTGTCGCCCCAGCCGAGATCGCGCCGGTCGGTCTGCTCGGCGATCCAGCGTCCCTTCTCCTCGGGGGTCTCGGCGGCCGCCGGGATCGCCGCGAAGGCGAGGATGATGCCGGCGAGCAGGGTCTTGGTGGAGAGGGTCATGTCGATCACTCCGCGGCTTGGTTGACGGTGGCGAGAGCGCTGTCCCCGCGGCCCCGGCCGCGGTTGCCGGCGAAGGACAGCAGCAGGGTCGGCAGCAGCAGGAAGTCCACCAGGATCGCCATGAACAGGGTGATCGCGGTGAGCTGCCCGAGCGAGGAGTTGATCTCGAAGGTCGAGAGCGACAGCACCGCGAAGCCGGCGATCAGGATCGCCGTCGTCACCCAGAGGGCGGTGCCGACGGTCGAGAAGGCATACCGCACCGCCTCCTCGGGGCTGGCCCCGAGGGTCCGCTGGGCGCGCTGGTACTTCGAGAGGAAGTGCACGGTGGCGTCGACGATGATGCCGAGGCTGGTGGCGGTCACCACCGAGGAGGCGAGGCCGACATGGCCGACCATCACGGCCCACACGCCGAAGGCCATGAAGGCCGGCACCAGGTTCGGGATCAGGCTGATCAGGCCGAGCTTGACGCTGCGCAACGCGACCGTCAGGCACAGCGAGATCAGCACGAAGGCGACGAAGGTCCCGGTGAGCATGCCGTCGATGTTGCGCTTGGCGATGTAGGCAAACATCACGAACGGGCCCGAGGCGGTGGTGTCGGCGGCGGAAGGAAGGTTCTCCCGGAACCACGCCGCCGACGCGTCGTCGAGGGCGCGCAGCTCGTTGGTGGTGATGTTCTCCAGCGTGGCGATGATGCGGGTCGCCGACTTGTCGACGTTGATCTGGTTGTTCAGGTCGAGACCGTAGGGCAGCGACATCTCGAACAGCAGCAGGTACTGCGCCGCCAGATCGCGTTCCAGCGGCAGCCGGTACCAGGCCGGATCGTCGCCGTGCATGTTCTTGTTCAGGCGGTTGAAGATGTCGGTGATGGTCTGGACGTGGACGACGCTGTCGCGGGCCCGCAGCCAGTCCACGAAGCGCCCGGTCTGCTCCAGGAACGCCGGCTCGCTGATCGCGCCAGGGCCCGGTGCCGGCAGCGACCACTGCACTTGGTAGATGCCCGAGAGGTGCTCCATCGCGAAGTCGGTGTCTTGGCGGAACTGGATGGAGTGGTCGAAATAGTTCACGAACTGGTCGTTCAGCTCGATCCGCGGGATCAGGGCGGCGAGCGCGCCGACGGACGCCACCATGGCGACCATGATGGTGCGGCGGCGGCTGACCACCAGGTCGGATAGCCGGTCCATGGCCGAGGCGGAGCCGACCGGCCGCTGCGTCACCCGCATCGGCAGGATCGCCATCAGCGCTGGCAGGAAGCCGATCGAGTACGCCCAGGCCGCCACCACGCCCATCGCGGTGATGTTGCCGAGGTCCCGGAACGGCGGCGCGTCGGAGAAGTTGAGGCTGAGGAACCCGATCACGGTGGTCAGGCTGGTCAGGAACACCGGCTCGAAGTTGATCTTCAGGCTCTCGATCAGGGCCGTGCGTTTGTCCACCCCGCGCCGCATCTGCTGCAGCATGGTGATCAGGATGTGGATCGAGTCGGCGATCGCCAGTGTCAGAATGATCGTCGGCGCCGTAACCGACGGCGGCGTCAGCATGATGCCCAGCCAACCGGCCAGGCCCATCGCCGTCATCGCCGACAGCCCGATCACCAGCAGAGTCGCAACGGTGCCGGCGATCGAGCGCAGCAGAACGCCCATGACCAGCAGCAGCACGCCGTACATCAGCGGCACCAGGGTCATGATGTCGCCTTCCGCGGATTCCGAGAAGGCGTGGTTCAGCGCCACCGAGCCGGTGATCGCCACCCGGACCTCGGGGTGATCGTTCTGGAAGGTCTCGGCGATCCGCCGCGCGTGCGCCATGGTATCGGGGACTTCGGTCTCCGAGACGAGCGGCAGGGTGACGGTGATGTTGACGGCGAGGGTCCGGGAGTCCGGCGCGATCAGGCGGTCGAGGATCAGCGGTTCGGCCAGCGCGGCGTCGCGGATGCGGGCGAGGTCGGTGGCGTCGAGCGGGCTGTCGGCCGGCACCAGGTCCTGCACCACCAGGTCATCGCCGTCGGCCGTGCTGTTCTGGAAGTTGGTGAGGCTGTCGACCCGGGTGGCGTAGGGCACCTTCCAGGCTTCCTCCGTCAGCGTCCGCACGTCCTGCAGCAGGTTCGCCTCGAACACCGTGCCCTGGTGCGGGCGGATGACGATCGAGATGTTGTCGTCGCGGATGTAGATGCGCTGCAGCGACTCGAAGGCCTGGAGCTGCGGGTTCTCCGGGCTGAAGAACACCCGATAGTTCGTGGAGAATCCCAGGAACTGCGCGCCGGTTCCGGCCGCCAGGGCGGCGAGGACCGAAACGATCACCACCGCCCATCGCCACCGGATCAGCCACTCCGCGTAGGCGGTCACGCGGCGATCCAGCCATCCCGTTCCCTGCGCCATGCCCCTGCTCCCGCGCTACGGCTCGCCCGTGCTATGTTTTCGGCTCCCGTGCGGGAGCGTTGCGTGTAAACTACACCGTGCAGTTTCCGTAAACTGATCAGTTTACCCGACCGAGTCAAGAGGCTGATGGCACCCGAATTCGCTCCCTATTCAGAACCCGAGATCCGCTCACCCAAGGAGGCACAGATCGTCGAGGCGGCGTGCCGGCTGTTTCTGGAGCAGGGCTACGAGATCACCTCGATGGACGCGATCGCGGCCGAGGCGAACGTCTCGAAGCGCACGGTGTACAGCCACTTCCGCAGCAAGGAGGTGCTGTTCTCGGAGGTCATGGAGCGGATGTGCGCGCGGTTCGGGGTCGGCGACCGCGAAGCGATCGACCCGACCGATCCGCCCGAGCGCTACCTTTGCTCGGTCGCCAAGTTTGTGCTGTCCAAGGTCCTGGACCCCCGCATGCACTCGGTCACGCGAACCATCGCCGCGGAATCGGCGAACTTTCCGGAGATGGGGCAGCGGTTCTGGGCAATCGGCCCTGGCAACATCGTGCTGCAGATCAGCGAGTATCTGCGCCGCCAGGACGAGGCCGGGGTGCTGTCAGTGCCGGACCCCCGGCTGTCGGCCGGGATGTTCCAGAGCATGGTCGCCGGCCCGATCTTCCTGCCGATGCTGTTCACCGGCAGTTCAATCTACGCCGAGTCCGACCGCGACCGCATCGCGGGCGAGGCGACGCGCGCGTTCCTGGCGGCGCACCGGCCGGCGACGCGGTGACGCGCCTCAATCCTCGTATGAATGGCCGGCCCTGAGCCCTTCGCGGACGCGGTGGGCGATCTCCAGGAACTCCGGCGTCTCGCGGATGCCGAGCGGGCGCTCGCGGGGCAGGGTGCTCTCGACGATGTCGGTGACCCGACCGGGGCGCGGCGACATCACCACGATGCGGGTCGACAGGTAGACCGCCTCTGGGATCGAGTGGGTGACGAAGCAGATGGTCTTGTTGGTGCGTTCCCACAGTTCCAGAAGCTGCTCGTTCAGGTGGTCGCGCACGATCTCGTCGAGCGCCCCGAACGGCTCGTCCATCAGCAGCAGGTCGGCGTCGAAGGCCAGGGCCCGGGCGATCGAGGCGCGCTGCTGCATGCCGCCGGACAGCTGCCAGGGGAACTTCTTCTCGAACCCGGTCAGGTTGACCAGCGCCAGGGTGCGGGCTACGCGCTCGCGCTGCTCCTCCCGGGACAGCCCGGAGATCTCCAGCGGCAGGGCGACGTTCTTCTCGATGGTGCGCCACGGGTACAGGGCGGCGGCCTGGAACACGTAGCCGTAGGCGCGGGCGCGGCGCGCCTCCTCCGGGCTGACGCCGTTGACCCGGATGCTGCCGGCCGTCGGCTTCTCCAGGTCGGCGATGATCCGCAGGAAGGTGGTCTTGCCGCAGCCCGACGGGCCGATGAACGACACGAAGTCGCCCTTCGACACCGTCAGGTCGACGTTCGACAGCGCGTGCACCGGGCCGTCGCCGGTCTCGAAGGTCAGTCCCAGCCCGCTGGCCTCGACGATCGGCTCGCTCATCCCTTAGGGATTCCCCCGGTGTCCGTTGCGACGCCGGGCCGGGTCAGACGCCGGCCGGCATGTTCTTCGGATCGCGGATCACCTTGCGGGGGGCGGTGATCTCCTTCCACGTCGACAGCGCCCGGCTCGGCGCCGGGTTGGCCTCGCGCGCCACGAACTCGCCGTGGCCGGGTCGCGCCTTGACCGTCGATTCCTCGACCGCCACCTCGCCGCGGGTCAGCGTGAAGCGCGGCAGGCCGGTGACCTCGATGCCCTCGAACACGTTGTAGTCGATCACCGACTGCTGGGCGCCGGCGGTGATGGTCTTCGACCGCTTCGGGTCCCACACCACCAGGTCGGCGTCGGCGCCCTCCACGATCGCGCCCTTGCGCGGGTACATGTTCAGGATCTTGGCGATGTTGGTCGAGGTGACCGCCACGAACTCGTTCATGGTCAGCCGGCCGGTGTTGACGCCCTTGGTCCAGAGCACCGGCAGCCGGTCCTCCAGCCCGCCGGTGCCGTTCGGGATCTTGGTGAAGTCGCCGAGGCCGAAGCGCTTCTGCTCGGTGGTGAAGGCGCAGTGGTCGGTCGCCACCACCTGCAGGCTGCCGGCGGCGAGACCGGCCCACAGGCCGTCCTGGTGCTGCTTGCTGCGGAACGGCGGCGACATGACGCGGCGCGCGGCGTGGTCCCAGTCCGGGTGGGCGTACTCGCTCTCGTCCAGCACCAGGTGCTGGACCAGCGGCTCGCCGTAGACCCGCATGCCCTTCTGGCGGGCCCGGCGGATCGCCTCGTGGGCCTGCTCGCAGGAGACGTGGACGACGTACAGCGGCACCCCGGCCATGTCGGCGATCATGATGGCGCGGTTGGTGGCCTCGCCCTCGACCTCGGGCGGGCGGGAGTAGGCGTGCGCCTCCGGGCCGTTGTTGCCCTCGGCCATCAGCTTCGCCTGGAGCTGGGCGACCACGTCGCCGTTCTCGGCGTGGACCAGCGGCATGGCGCCGAGCCCGGCGCAGCGCTGGAACGACGAGTACAGTTCGTCGTCGTCCACCATAAGCGCGCCCTTGTAGGCCATGAAGTGCTTGAAGGTGTTGATGCCGCGGTCGACCACCGTCGCCATCTCGTCGAACACCTGCCGGCTCCACCAAGTGATCGCCATGTGGAACGAGTAGTCGGAGCAGGCCTTCGACGACTTGTTGTCCCACATCTTCATGGCGTCGAGCAGCGACTGACCCGGCGACGGCAGGCAGAAATCCACCACCGTGGTGGTGCCGCCGGACAGCGCCGCCCGGGTCCCGGACTCGAAGTCGTCGGCGGAGTAGGTGCCCATGAAGGGCATCTCCATGTGGGTGTGCGGGTCGATGCCGCCCGGCATGACGTAGCAGCCGGCGGCGTCGAGCACCTCGTCGCCCTTCAAATCGGGACCGATCGCGGCGATCCGCCCGCCCTCGATCAGCACGTCGGCCTTCCAGCTGCGGTCGGCGGTGACAACGGTCCCGCCCTTGACGACCTTGCTCATGTCCGGTCCCTCCTCAAGGCCCCAGGGCCTACGAAACGATCTCGGCGGTCTCGACGACCGCGTGGAACAGCACGTCGGCGCCGGCCTTCGCCCACTCGGGCGAGATCTCCTCGGCTTCGTTGTGCGACAGCCCGCCGACGCACGGGCACATGATCATGGCGGTCGGCGCCACCCGGTTGATCCAGCAGGCATCGTGGCCGGCGCCCGAGATGAGATCGCGGTGCGAGTAGCCGAGCCGGTCGGCGGCGTCCCGGATGGCCGTCACGCAGCCGCTGTCGAAGGTGACCGGGTCGAAATGGCCGACCTGCTCGATCTCGATGCCGAGGCCGATCTCGTCGGCGATCTTCTGGGCGCCGGCGCGCAGCCGGGCGTCCATGTCGTCGAGGATCGCCTTGTCGGGCGAGCGGAAGTCGACGGTGAACACCGTCCGGCCGGGGATGATGTTGCGCGAGTTCGGGTAGACCTCGACATGGCCGATGGCGCCGACCGCCTTGGGCTGGTGGCTCCAGGCGATCTCGTCGACCAGCTGGGTGATCCGGGCCATGCCGAGCCCGGCGTTGACCCGCATCGGCATCGGCGTCGAGCCGGTGTGGCTCTCGCGGCCGGTCAGGGTGATCTGGATCCATTTCAGGCCCTGGCCGTGGGTGACCACGCCGATGTCCTTGCCCTCGGCTTCCAGGATCGGGCCCTGCTCGATGTGCAGCTCGAAGAAGGCCCGCATCTTGCGGGCGCCGACCTCCTCGTCGCCGGTCCAGCCGATGCGCTTCAGCTCCTCGCCGACGGTCTTGCCGGCGGCGTCCTTGATCCCGTACGCCCAGTCGAGCGCGTGGACCCCGGCGAACACCCCGGAGGCCAGCATCGGCGGAGCGAAGCGGGTGCCCTCCTCGTTGGTGAAGTTGACCACCACGATCGGGTGCCTGGTCTTGATCCCGAGGTCGTTCAGGGTGCGGATGACCTCCAGCCCGGCCAGCACGCCGAGCACGCCGTCGTACTTGCCGCCGGTCGGCTGGGTGTCGAGGTGGCTGCCGACGTAGACCGGCAGGGCGTCCGGGTCGGTGCCCTCGCGCCGGAAGAACATGGTGCCCATGCGGTCGACGCCCATGGTCATGCCGGCGTCCTCGGACCAGCGCTGGAACAGCCGCCTGCCCTCGGCGTCGAAATCGGTGAGGGTCTGGCGGTTGTTGCCGCCGGCGATGCCGGGGCCGATCTTCGCCATCTCCATCAGCGAATCCCACAGCCGCTCGCCGTTGATCCGCATGTTCTCGGCGGGTGCCGCCATTGCCCTGCTCCTGCTTCCGGTTCCGGCGACCGCAGCGCGATGGCGGGCCGCGCGCCATACCAAGATCAATCGATACCAGGCGGAGCCCGCCCGGGCCGCGCAGACGAAGCTGACCGATTGGACAACCTTATCCGCGGCCAAAGGGTGGTCAAGGCGAACCTTTGGGCAGCGACTGACCAATATCGCGGCAGTTCTGGCAATGGCGCGGCGCCTGACGGTGAAACCGCCACACGCTGGCCGCTTGCAAAGGTTCGTGGGTTCGGCGATCTCTTTCCGAGTGCTACGAACGCGGCGCCGATGACAACCAGTGATCCCTATTCCTGCCCGCCGACACTCGAGATCGTCCGGGGCGCCGTCCCGGCCGGGACCGTCGCCGGAATCTGCGCCGAGGTACGCCGGGTGCTCGGCGAACGTGATCGCCTGCCCGATGGGCAGGCCGAGATCCTGTGGTCGCTCGACCTCGCCCGGATGATGCGGCTCGGCATGCTCAAGCACCCGGCGCATGTTCTCGGGTTCCTGAACGATACGGCCCTTCCGGCGTTGTGCCGCGACGTTCTGGGACCGGACATCGCCTGCTGCCTTGCCGGCACCTTCGTCCGCGATTTCCGCCCCGACCTCGGTTCCGAGCCGGCCCGGATGCATTTCGACGCGAACGTCCTCGGGCTTTCGGTCCCGATGCTGAACGTCTGGGTGCCGCTCAACGACGTCGGCCGCGACGCGCCCGGCCTGACCATGGCGACCCGGCCGCACTGGCCGCGCGCGCACTGGGACAAGGTGGTCGCCGCCGCCGACCGCAACGGCCTGTTCCCGACGGGCGCGCGTGCCGGCCTGGCGTTCCCGCACGAGGAGATCGTTGCCCTGGCCCACGCAGAAGCCGACTGGCCGTTGGTCGAGTCCGAACTGGTGGCCGGCGACGTGCTGGTCTTCGACCACCAGCACATTCACGGCACCCAGATGTCGCTCGCCGCCGCCGGCCGCCGCTCGTCGCTGGAGATCCGCCTGGTGTCGGTGGAGTCCGCCCGGCGGCTGAAGGCACTCGGCGGGCCGCAGGAGTTCGTGATCATCCGCTGAGCTGGGTCGGTCGATCACCGGTCGGGAGCGTGGCCAGCAGCTCGCGGACGCGGGCTGTCGCCCGCGCCGCCCGGTCCGGGTCCGGATCGCCGATCCGGAACACGATCGCGAGCAGCAGGGCGGCCGGGACCAGGTCTGGCGGCGGCGCCTCGTGGAGCAACCTCAGCAGGGGCCCGAACGCGGCGGCGTCGGGTTCGGATCCGTCGTCGTCGATGTAGCCCGACACCAGGCAGTCCTGCTCGTCGGTCTCGTGCAGGGCGACCGGCGCCGGCACCGGGACGCCGAGCCGCCCGGCCCAGAACGCCAGCGTCGTCGCCTCTGTCATCGCCCGCGCAGGGCCACCAGCCACAGCAGGGCCGCCACCGTCGCGGCGATGCCGGGCAGCACCGTGGCGGCGATCCAGCCGTGGCCGAGCAGGCCCTCCTCGATCGCCACCAGGCTCGGGATCAGGTAGCCGTAGGCCATGACCTTGGCCGAGGGCAGGCGCAGCGTGGCGTAGCGCACCAGGAACAGGGTGACCGCCGTGGCGGCGATCGCGACATACACCACCGCCACCCAGACCACCGGCGGCAGCGCCGCCCAGTCGGTTTCCACGATCGCCGGGGCGGCGTAGACCGCCGTCACCAGGGCGGCGGCGCTCAGCGTCCAGAACGTGAAGGCCAGCCCGCTCTCGCGGCGCACCAGGCGCGGTACCATCGGGACGTAGAGCGCGTGGCAGACGCAGCCGATCAGGAACAGCGTCTCGCCCGGGTCGATGTCGAGCGCCAGCAGGCGGTAGAGGTCGCCCCGGAAGATCACCCACAGCGCGCCCGCCGCCGCCAGCAGCAGCCCGCCCATGACCGCCGGCGGCACCGGCTGGCGCAGGATCGGCCAGGCGAACACCGCGGTCATCAGCGGCGTCATGGTGAACACCGCGCCCATGGCGACCGGGTCGGCCAGCCGCAGGCCCTCGAACATCAGCACGAAGTACGTGGCCAGCAGCCCGCCCAGCAGGGCGTAGCGCCAGGGGGCGGCGACATCGCTGCGGCGGAGCGATCCGGCGGCGGCCGCGGCCGCGCCGATCACCACGGCCGCGATCACGAACCGCACCGCGGTCAGCGCACCGGGGTCGAGCAGCGGCGCCGCCAGCCCGCCGAGGCTGAACGAGCCGCTGATCAGCAGCGCGAACAGCAACATCGCCGCGTGGCCCTTCAGGGCCTCGCGCCGGACCGCGGGATCGTGCGCGACGCTACTCAGCGGCGACGCTCGACGGGTTGTTCGGGTGCATCGTCCAGTTGGCGTAGTCCGGCGAGACCACCCGGCCGGTGCGCCGGTCCAGGGTGCCGGGGGCCAGCGGCTCCATGGTGATGCAGTTCTCGACCGGGCAGACGTTGACGCACAGGTTGCAGCCGACGCACTCCGCCTCGATCACCTCGAAGTGGCGCTTGCCGGCGACCGTGCTGGTGATCGCCTGGTGCGAGGTGTCCTCGCAGGCGATGTGACAGCGTCCGCACTTGATGCAGGCATCCTGGTCGATGCGCGCCTTGGCGACGTAGTTGAGGTTCAGGTACTGCCAGTCGGTGACGTTCGGCACGGCGCGGCCGACGAAGGCGTCGAGGTCGGCGTGGCCGCCCTGGTCCATCCAGGATGTCAGCCCCTCGATCATCTCCTGGACGATCTTGAAGCCGTAGGTCATGGCGGCGGTGCAGACCTGCACGTTGCCGGCGCCCAGCGCCATGAACTCGGCGGCGTCGCGCCAGGTGGTGATGCCGCCGATGCCGGAGATCGGCAGGCCGCGGGTCTCGGCGTCGCGGGCGATCTCGGCGACCATGTTCAGGGCGATCGGCTTGACCGCCGGCCCGCAATAGCCGCCGTGGCTGCCCTTGCCGTCGATCGACGGCTCCGGCGAGAAGCTGTCCAGGTCGACCGCGGTGATCGAGCTGACGGTGTTGATCAGCGACACCGCGTCGGCGCCGCCTTTCCGGGCGGCGCGGGCCGGGTGGCGGATGTCGGTGATGTTCGGCGTCAGCTTGACGATCACCGGCATCCGGCTCGCCGCCTTCACCCAGCGCGTCACCATCTCGATGTATTCCGGCACCTGGCCGACCGCCGAGCCCATGCCGCGCTCGGACATGCCGTGCGGGCAGCCGAAGTTCAGCTCGACGCCGTCGGCGCCGGTGTCCTCGACCTTGGCCATGATGTCGGTCCAGCACGACTGCTCGCACGGCACCATCAGCGACACCACGACGGCGCGGTCCGGCCAGGCGCGCTTGACGCGCTTGATCTCGTCGAGGTTGACCTGCAGCGGCCGGTCGGTGATCAGCTCGATGTTGTTGAGCCCGAGCAGCCGCCGGTCGGCGCCCCAGACCGCGCCGTAGCGCGGGCCGCTGACGTTGACGATGTGGGGGTCGAGGCCGAGGGTCTTCCACACCACCCCGCCCCAGCCGGCCTGGAAGGCGCGGACGACGTTGTACTCCTTGTCGGTCGGCGGCGCCGAGGCCAGCCAGAACGGGTTCGGCGACCTGATTCCGACGAAGCTGCTGCGAATGTCGGCCATGCCGGTCTCCCTCAGCTCAAGGAACGGTGGATGCTCTCGGCGGCGTCGCGGCCCATCGCGACGGCCGACACCGTGAGGTCGTCGCCACCGGCCACGCAGTCGCCGCCGGCCCAGACCTTCGCCATCGAGGTGCGGCCCTCGGCATCGACCCGGATGCGCCCGCCCTCCAGCGCGATCGCGCCGTCCAGCGGGGCGGCCACGAAGCTCTGGCCGATCGCCCGGAACACCTGGTCGGCGGCCAGCGTCAGGGTCTCGCCGGTGCCGTCCAGGCGGCCGTCGGCGAGGCGGGTGTACTCGAGCTCGATGCCGGTGACCCGGCCGTGCCCGGCGAGCACCCGGCGGGGCCGCAGCCAGTGCCGGATCGCGACACCCTTGGAGGCGGCCAGATCCTGCTCCCAGGCCGAGGCGTTCATGTGCTCGCGGCCGCGCCGGTAGCAGATCGTCACCTCCTCGGCGCCCAGCAGCTTGGCCTGCACGGCGGCGTCGATGGCGGTCATGCCGCCGCCGATCACCACCACCCGCCGCCCGACCGGCAGGGTGGCGAGGTCCGAGGCCTGGCGCAGCTCGGCGATCCAGGCGACCGCGTCGGTCACCCCGTCGGCGTCGTCTCCCGGGGTCCCGAGCGCGTTCACCCCGGCGAGCCCGAGGCCGAGGAACACCGCGTCGTAGCCGGCGCACAGCCCGGCCAGGGTGACGTCGCGGCCGAGGGCTCGGCCGGGCTCGACGGTGATGCCGCCGATCGCGGTGACGTACTCGACCTCGGCCTGGGCGAAGCCGTCGACGGTCTTGTAGGCGGCGATGCCGTACTCGTTCAGGCCGCCGGCCTTGGGCCGGGCGTCCAGCACCGTCACCTCGTGGCCGTGCACGGCGAGCCGGTGCGCGCAGGCGAGGCCGGCCGGCCCGGCGCCGACCACCGCGATCCGCCGGCCGGTCGGTGCGGCGCGCCGGTAGAACTGCCGGCCGGCCGCCATCGCCGCGTCGGTGGCGACGCGCTGCAGCCGGCCGATCTCGACCGGCCGGCCCTCGGCGGCCTCGCGCACGCAGGCCTGCTCGCACAGGGTTTCGGTCGGGCAGACCCGGGCGCACATGCCGCCCAGGATGTTCTGGTCGAAGATCGTCTTGGCGGCGCCGAGAGTGTTTCCGGTCGCGATCTGGCGGATGAACATCGGGATGTCGATGCCGGTCGGGCAGGCCGTCACGCAGGGCGCGTCGTAGCAGAAGTAGCAGCGGTCGGCGGCGACCAGCGCCTCGTGGCGGTCGAGCGGCGGGTGCAGGTCGCCGAAGCCGCGCTCGTACTCCTCGGGCGCCAGCCGCCCGGCGGCGACCCCGGTCTCGAGACGTGCCTCGGTCATCGTCGCCCTCCTGCCCCGCTGATAGCCTCGGTTATTTCAGCATCGAATCTGATCAACTGGTCAAATTTATTGTGGCGACTCGATCTTCTCCCAGGTCAGCACGCGCTGGCGAACGGCGTCGCCGACGCGGTCCGTCGGCGGCCGCAGCACCATGCGGTCGCCCTCGAAGCTGACTTGCCGGACCTGGTCGATCGCGAACCGCGACGGGTCGGAGGCGGCGTCCACCTTGGTCACCAGCCGCTGGCCGTCGAAGCTGTAGTTGCCGCAGTACGAGTTGTACTCACGCTTCTCGCCTTCCGGCATCTCGGTGCGGCCATCGCACAGCACCGCCATCATCCGGCCTTCGGCCGAAAACGTGACGACCCCCATGGGGATCGGGCCGTAGGGCGGCGACAGCGGCCTGCCCTCGGGGTCGTGGCCGGCGGTCTCCACCAACCTCCAGGTACCGACGATGTCTCGCATTTGCTAGCGTCCGTTCGACAAGAATGATCAGACGGCTCGCCGAGCCGTCCAGGGAGGAAGCCATGATCTACGAATTCCGCACCTACACCACCCCCATCGGGATGGCGCCCGAGCTCGCCAGGCTGTCCGGCGAGGTCGGCCGCGACATCCGCAAGGACGATTACGGCAAGCTCGAGGGCTATTGGATGACCGAGATCGGGCCGCTGAACCAGGTGATGCACCTGTGGTCCTACGCCGATCTGAACGCCCGCCAGCAGGCCCGCGACGGGCTCGGCCGCAACGAGGCCTGGCGCACCCGGTACCTGCCGGTGGCCGGCCCGCTGATCCGGCGCCAGGACGTCCGCCTGATGTGGGCGATCAAGCCGGTGGTCGGCCCCGAGGGCAGCGGCCATGTCTACGAGTATCGGGTCTACCGGTGCCGGGTCGGCAAGTCGCGGGCGTTCGCCGAGAAGCTGCGCGACGCGCTGCCGGCGCGCGAGAAGTACTCGAAGAACGTCGGCATCTGGCTGACCGAGGCCGGCCAGCCGAACGAGGTGTCGCACCTCTGGGCCTACGACAGCCTGAACCACCGGGCCGAGGTCCGGGCCGCAGCGCTGCGCGACCCCGACTGGCGGGAGTTCCTGAAGAACGGGCCCGAGATGATCGAGGACATGCAGTCGATGATCCTGCTGCCCTCGGCACACTCGCCGATGAAGTAGCGCTCAGCTGGACCTTGGCCAATAGTGTGATCGCGGGTCGCCCGGCGGCGGCGCCCCCTCACTTGTGGTCATTCCGGACCGGGCCGCCGCAGGCGGGGCGGAGCCGGAACCCACCCGACGCACCGCGCTTGCAGCGGCCTGCGCCCGTCGCCCCGTGGGTTCCGGCTCGGCCGCGCCGGGGCGGCGCGTCCGTCCGGAATGACGACGGGGGGTGGGGTCGTTCACGCTGCGGAGAACCGGATACTTTCATGTCCCGGCAGCGGCCGCGACGTCGACAATTCCCCAGGCCACCGCGCTACGGACCATCTGCCGCCATCCCCGCCGTGCCAACTTGGCCAAAGTCGAGCTCAGTCCCCGGCGCGGTCGCCGGCCAGGGTCTTCGGGCGCAGCACGGCGAAGGCGACCCGGCCGACCAGCATCGCCGCCGTGACGTGCAGGAACGCCAGTCCCCAGCCGATCGTCGACATGCCGCCGGCGAGGTCGAGGATCACCCCCATCGCCAGCGGCCCGACGAAGCCGCCGGCGTAGCCGAGCATCGAGTGCACGGCCAAGGTGGCGCCGCGCCGGCCGGGCTCGGCGCTGCCGGCCGCACCGGCGGTGAGGGACGAGGAATCCAGCCAGATCACCACGCCGTAGACCAGGATAAGCGCCACCGCGAGTTCGTAGGAGAACGGCCCGAGGAAGCCGATGACGGCGGCGCACAGCGCCGACGCCACCATCGCGACGCGCACCAGCCGCTGCCGGCCGAGCCGGATCGAAACCTCGTTGCCGGCGACGCTGGCCCAGGTCCCGACCAGCCCGACCAGGGTGATCACCGCGGTCGCCGGCAGCCACGGTTCGCCGTCGCCGGCGGTCAGCGCCACCCAGGCGAGGAACGCCACGCCCCAGCCGCGAAGCGTGTTCATTTCCCAGGTGTGGACGCAGTACGCCAGCGCGTAGGCCATCGCCGACCGGTTGCGCAGGATCGGTCCGAAATCGAACAGCCGGCCGACCGGCGCCTCGGCGCGCGGTTGCTGCGCCGGGGCCGCCACGGCGACGACCAGCCACGCCGCCACGGCGCAGGCGGCCGACGCCCAGAACACGCTCCGCCAGCCGAGCAGGTCCTCGAACGCCCCGGCGAACGCGAACGAGGCGGCGCCGGCGATGCCGATGCTGAGCGCGTGGCCGGCGACCGCGCGCGACATCAGCTTGCCGTCGACCCGGTCGGCCAGCAGCTTGAGCCCGGTCATGTAGGTTCCGGCCCAGCCGATGCCGGCGAGCACGCGGGCGAACGCCGCCGTCCAGAAATCCTCGGCGAACAACGCGAAGCAGAGATGGCCGACGATGGTGAGCGCCACGCCCAGCAGGTAGATCCGCTTCGGGTCGATGCGGTCGGTCGAGGTCACCAGGATCGGCACCGAGACCGCGTAGGCGAGGTAGAACAGCCCGGTGATCCAGCCGGCGTCGGCGTTGTCGATGCCCCACTCGGCCATCCGCCCCGGAATCAGCGCCGGCCAGGCGTAGGCGCCGATCTGCGCCAGGATCTGGGCGCCGCACACGATGGTGACGAGCCGTCGTGGCGATACGGCGCCCGTCGTCGGGGCGGCCATGGCTGGCGCCCGACTATTCGGCGGCGGCGGCCCCCAACGGTCGCTCGGCCAGCCTCAGTTCGCGGGCCAGCAGCGAGTAGCTGGCGTGGCGGGCGCGCTCGTCGTGCGCCCAGGTCACGATCGCCAGTTCGTCGACGCCGACCCGCCCGGCCAAGTCGCGGATCCGGGCCGCGACCTCGGGCGCGGCGCCGACCATCGAGGTCTGGCGCAACTCGGCGATCCGCGCCGCCTCGGCGCCGGTGTACTCGTAGCTCATCGCCACCTCCGGGGGATCGAGCGGCAGGTAGACGCCGCGGTCGCGGTAGAGCTGCCAGCGGGCGCGAGAACTGTAGTGGTGCTGCGCCTCCTCGGCGGTCTCGGCGGCCAGCGCCCACACGCAGATGCCGGCGTTCGGCTTGGGGTGCCGGGCGCTCGGCCGGTAGTGGGTCCGGTAGATGTCGAGCGCCTCCTGCCCGCCGCGGCCGTCGGTGAAGAACCAGGCGAAGCTGTACGGCAGGCCGAAATGCGCGGCGACCTGGGCGCCATAGGTCGAACTGCCGAGGATCCAGAGCTCAGGGGCGGTATCACCCTTCGGCATCGCCTCGACGGCGCCGTACGGGTGGCCGGCGGCCAGCGGCTCGCCGTGCACCCAGGCATCGAGGTCGGCGACGTCGTTGGGGAACTGCGCCGGCCGCTCGCCGGCCATCGGGTTCAGGGCGTAGGCGGTGCGGCCGTCCGAGCCGGGGGCGCGGCCGAGGCCGAGGTCGATCCGGCCGGGCGCCAGCGCGTCGAGCACCCGGAACTGCTCGGCGACCTTCAGCGGCGCGTAGTGCGGCAGCATGACGCCGGCGCTGCCCACCCGGATCGTGCGGGTGTGGGTGGCGATGGCGGCGACCAGGATCTCCGGCGCAGTGCCGACGATGGTCGGGTGGCTGTGGTGCTCCGACACCCAGAACCGGTGGTAGCCGAGGGTGTCGCACAGCTGCGCCAGCGCCAGCGTGTCGCGGATCGCCTGCCCCTGCGGGCGGCCGGCGGCGGCGATCGACTGGTCGAGGACGGAAACGCGCATGGCGGGCACTCCTGAAACGGGCGGATCAGATCGGATCCCACGAGAAGATATCGCCCGAGCGGTCGAGCGGATAGAACGCCGGCCTGAGCGCCGGGATGGCGTGGTCGGCGAGGCTTCGGCAGGTCCAGCCTTCCGAGCGGTGCACCGAGCGCACCGGCCGCGACTGCCCCATCAGGAAGATCTCGTTCATCCGCACCGCGAAGATCTGTCCGGTGACGTCGCGCGAGGCGTCGGCGAGCAGGAAGGCGCACAGCGGCGCGATCTTCTCCGGTCCCATCGCCTGCAGGCGGGCGACCCGGGCCTTCTCGTCGTCGGTCTCGGCCGGGATCGTGCCGATCATCCGGCTCCACGCGAACGGCGAGACGCAGTTCGAGCGCACCCCGAAGCGCGCCATGTCGAGGGCGATCGACTTTGACAGCCCGACCAGGCCGAGCTTGGCGGCGGCGTAGTTGGCCTGGCCGACATTGCCGATCAGCCCCGAGGTCGAGGTGAAGTGCACGAAGGCGCCGCTCTCCTGCTCCCGGAAGATCCGGGCGGCGGCGTGCGAGACATAGAAGCTGCCGAGCAGGTGGACCCGGATCACCGCCTCGAAATCGGCGACGCTCATCTTGTGGAAGATGGCGTCGCGCAGGATCCCGGCGTTGTTGACGACGCCGTCGAGGCGCCCGAAAGCCGTCAGCGCGGTCTCGACGATGTTGGCCGCCGCGACCGGGTCGGCGACGCTGTCGACATTCGCGACGGCGGTGCCGCCGGCGGCGCGGATCAGCCCGACCACCTCCTCGGCGGGGCCGGCGCTGGAGCCGGCGCCGTCGGTGGCGGCGCCGACGTCGTTGACCACCACGCTGGCGCCCTCGGCGGCGGCCAGCAGCGCGATCTCCCGGCCGATGCCGCGACCGGCGCCGGTGACGATCACCACCTTGCCGGCCAGCGCCGGCGCCTCGGCGTTCTCCATCGCGTCGTCCTCGCGGCTCTGACTGGGCCGGCGACCTTGGCACCCGCCCCGAACAGCGTCAACGCGGCGAGGGGTTGATTGACTGTTTCCAAACGGCGGGTTGTGCGAGGCTGCCGGCCGCCCGGCGACCGGAGGCCCGCATGCCGATCGACTACGACACCCTGATGAACTGGCCGTTCCCGGACGTCGAGCACCGCTACACCGAGCGCGACACCATCCTGTACGCGCTGGGTGTCGGCTGCGGCCACGACCCGGTCGACGGGGGCGACCTGCGCTTCGTCTACGAGGACGGACTTCGGGTGCTGCCGACCATGGCGGTGGTGCTGGGGTACCCGGGATTCTGGCTCAAGGACCCGGCGACCGGGGTCGACTGGCGACAGACCCTGCACGGCGAGCAGGGATTGGACCTGCACCGGCCGCTTCCGGCGGCGGGCACCGTCATCGGCCGGACCCGCGTCACCGGGCTGGTCGACAAGGGCGAGAAGGGCGCCCTGCTGTTCTCGGAACGCGAGGTCGTCGAGGCGGCGAGCGGCGAGCGGCTGTGCACGGTGACCTCGACCACCTTCCTGCGCGGCGAGGGTGGCTTCGGCGGACCGGGCGGTCCGGCGCCGGCGCCGCACCCGATGCCGGGTCGCGCCGCCGACCTTGCCGTCGACCTGCCGACCCTGCCGCAGGCGGCGCTGATCTACCGCCTGTCCGGCGATGACAACCCGCTGCACGCCGACCCGGCGATCGCGGCGGCGGCCGGGTTTCCGCGCCCGATCCTGCACGGGCTCGCCACCTACGGGGTCGCCGGCCGCGCCGTGCTGCGGGCCTGCTGCGACGACGACCAGTCCCGGCTGCGCAGCCTGCAGGTGCGGTTCTCGGCCCCGGTGTTTCCGGGCGAGACCATCCGCACCGAGATCTGGCGGGACGGCGACGCGGTGTCGTTCCGCTGCCGGGCGGTCGAGCGCGGCGTGGTTGTCCTGAACAATGGCCTGGCGGTGCTTGGGCCTGGCGGTGCTGGCAGGGTGAGCGGCGATCCGACATGACCACCGTGATCCGCCTCGATGACCTCGATCTCGCCGGCCTGCTCCGGCCCGGCGAGACGGTTGTGGTCTCGCAGGCGACGGCCGAGCCGACCAGCCTGACCGAGGCCCTGGTGCGCCAGCGGCACGCGATCGGGCCGGTGCGTGTGTTCCTGGGGGCGGTGTTCTCGGACACCTTCGCGCCGGAGGCGACCGACGGCATCGCGTTCTCCGGATACGGCGGCATCGGCGCCACCGGCCGCCTGGCGCGCGCCGGCCGGCTCGACGTGGTGCCGGCGCAGTACAGCCGGCTGCCGGCGATGTTCGCCGACGGCAGCCTGCCGGCGGACGTCGCGCTGCTGCAGCTCGCCCCAGGCCGTGGCGGCGAACCGCGCAGCCTCGGGCTCGGCCACGACTACGCCTCGGCGGCGGCGCGGCGCGCCCGGCTGGTGATCGCCGAGGTCAACGACCGGGTGCCCTGGACCCACGGCGCCGAACTGCCGGCCGACCTGCGCGTCGACATCGTGGTCGAGGTCTCGCGGCCGCCGGTCGAGCTGGCGGCCAGCCGGATCGGCGAGGTCGAGCAGCGCATCGCCCGCCGGGTCGCCGAGCTGGTGGCGGACGGCGCCACCATCGAGATCGGGATCGGCGCGGTGCCGGACGCGATCCTGTCGGCGCTGGCCGGCCACCGCGATCTCGGCATCCATTCCGGCATCATCGGCGACCGCGCCGCCGACCTGATCGAATCCGGCGCGGTCAGCAACGCCCGCAAGATCCGCGACGCCGGCGTCAGCGTTGCCGGATCGCTGTTCGGCACCGCCCGGCTGAACGCGCTGGCCGACCGCAACCCGGCGATCCGGCTGTGCCCGCCGTCGGTCAGCCACGGCATCGGGGTACTCGCCCGCATCCCCGGATTCGTGGCGATCAACTCGGCGGTCGAGGTCGACCTGACCGGCCAGGTCAACGGCGAGGTCGCCGGCGACAGCTATGTCGGTGCGGTCGGCGGCCAGGTCGACTTCGTGCGCGGCGCCCTGGCGGCACCCGGCGGGCGCTCGATCATCGCCCTGCCGTCGACCGCCCGGCAGGGCCTGATCAGCCGGATCGTCGCCAGCCTGGAGGGCCGGCCGGTCACCAGCCTGCGCAGCGACGCCGATCTGGTGGTCACCGAATGGGGTGTGGCCGAGCTGCGCGGCCGGTCGCTGGCCGAGCGCGCCCGGCGGATGATCGCGATCGCCGCGCCCGAGTTCCGCGAGGCGCTGGAGCGGGCGGCGGTGGCGGGTGTCAGCCGCCCTTGAAGGTCGCCTTGCGCTTGGCCCGGAACGCCGCCACGCCCTCGCCGAAATCGTCGCTGCCGAAGGCGACGGTCTGCGCCATGCCCTCGACCTCGAGAAAGCCCTCCAGCGGCAGCTCGTAGGCGCGCTGCAGCAGCTGCTTGGTCAGGCCGAAGGCCATGGTCGGCCCGTCCGCCAGCGTCGCGGCGAGGCCGAGCGCGGTCTCCATGAGCGCTTCCGGTGCGGCGAGGTGGGTCACGAAGCCCATGGCGTGCGCCTCGGTGGCGGACACCTCGCGGTTGGAGAACAGCAGTTCCTTGGCCCGGATCATGCCGACGGCGCGCGGCAGGGTGTAGGCCAGCGCCAGGTCGGGCACGGCGCCGATGCCGGGGAATCCGGCCTTGAACTTGGCATCGACCGAGGCGCAGACGATGTCGCCGGTCAGCGCCAGCGAGAAGCCGGCGCCGGCCGCCACGCCGTTGACCGCGACGATCACCGGCTTGTCGGCGGTCAGCAGCGGGATCAGCCAGCGGTAGGTGCGCTGCATGCGCCGGCGCATCGACACCGTGGCGCGGTCGTCCATCGCCCGGATGTCGCCGCCGGCGCAGAACGCCCGGCCGGTGCCGGTCAGCACGATGGCCCGGATTTCGGGGTCGGTGATCAGCGCCGGCAGGGTCTCCTCGATCCCGGCCTTGATGCCGCCGGACAGCGCGTTCAGCGAACCCGGCTCGTTCAAGGTCAACACCGCCACCGCGCCCTCGCGGCGCAGCAGCACCGAGCGGTGCTCATTCCCGGTCATGTCGAGCCTCCCTGGTCGGCGCTCGTCCCGGCGCCGGTTTCCGAAACGTCGGATTGCCCGGAACTATCGTGGCATCCGGCGATGTCGACAACCGCCGATCTCGGCTTTCGCGGCACCGTCCGGCGTGCTTACACTGCGGCCATGCTGGCTCCGAAATCCGACTTCATCGGCCTCGACGACGGCCGCGTCCATCTCGCCACCGGCGGGCAGCCGCCGCTGCTGAAGGCGCACCGCGCGGCGTTCGAGGCCTACGCCGCCGACAAGGCGGCGGGTGCCGAGGGCTACCAGCGGCACTGGCGGGTCGGGCTGGAGGCCAAGGCCCTGCTGGCCGGCATGACCGGGCTGCCGGCCGCCGACCACGCGCTGATCGGCAGCACCTCGGAAGGCGTCGGCCGGGTGCTGTCGGCGATCGACTGGCGTCCGGGCGACAACGTGGTGGTGTCGGAGAAGGACTACCCGTCCGGCCGGCATTCGATGCTGCGCCTGCAGGCGCGCGGCGTCGAGGCGCGGGTGGTGCCGGCGCGCGGCTGGCGGATCGAGCCCGATGACCTGCTGGCGGCCTCTGACGGCCGCACCCGCGCGCTGTACGTCAGCCAGGTGACTTCGCTGACCGGCCAGCGTGTCGACGTCGCATCCCTGTCGGCCGGGCTCGCCGGTGCCGACACCATCCTGATCGTCGACGCCAGCCACGCCCTCGGCGTGGTGCCGGTCGACGGCCGGCTCGCCGATTTCACGATCGCCAGCTGCTACAAATATCTGTGCGCCACCCAGGCCGGCATCCTCGCCTGGAACCGGGCGCGACGGCCGGTCTTCGAGCCGCTGGCGGTCGGCTGGGCGTCGGGCACCGACGCCCCGGACGGCCGCGCCTACGCCCCGCACGACGACGCCCGCCGCGCCCAGGCCGGCAACCCGAACCATCTCGACGTCTACCTGCTGAAGACCTCGCTGGACTATCTGCTCGGCTACGGCATTCCGGCGATCGCCGCCCACGCCGACAGCCTCGGGGGCCGCCTGCGCCAGGGGCTGGCGGCGCGTGGCCTGGAGTTGATCACGCCGGAGCCGTCGGCCGAGCGCGCCGGCAACATCGCCTTCGCGCACGCCGACGATGCCGGCCTGGTGCGCCGCGCCGCCGCCGCCGGCATCCACCTGTGGGACGGCAACGGCCGGGTGCGCTGCTCGGTGCACCTGTTCAACGAACAGGGTGACGTCGACCGGCTGCTGGCGTGGCTGGAGGCCGAAGGGGTGCGCTAGGGTTTCGCGGAACCCATTCGCGCGCAGAAAATTGGTGCCGCCCGCCGTCGCCGGCCCTACTCTCCCGCGTCCAGCCACGGCTCGCGGTTCCGACCCATGCGCTTCGCCACCAATCCCGACGTCGTGTCCGTCGTCGAGCCACCGATCGCCGAAGCCAAGGGCTGGGTCGCCGGCCGGAGCTACCCGGCCGACCGGCCGCTGCTCGATCTCTGCCAGGCGGTGCCGAGCTACCCGCCGGCCGAGGAGTTGCGCGCGCACCTGGCCGAGCGCGTGGCGCTGTTCGAGACCGCGCAATACACCGCGATCACCGGCATCGCACCGCTGCGCGAGGCGCTGGCCGGGCACATGGCGGGCGTCTACGGCGGCGCGATCGCGGCCGAGAACGTGCTGGTCACCGCCGGCTGCAACCAGGCCTACAGCCTGGCGCTGATGGCGCTGGCCCGGCGCGGCGACGAGGTGATCCTGCCGCTGCCTTACTACTTCAATCACCAGATGTGGCTGGACGCGCTCGGCGTGACCGCGGTCCACCTGCCGTTCCGCCCCGACCGCGGCGGCGTGCCGGACCCCGCGCAGGCGGCCGCCCTGATCACGCCGCGCACCCGGGCGCTGGTCCTGGTCAGCCCGAACAACCCGACCGGGGCGGTGATCCCGCCCGACGTGCTGGCGGCGTTCCGCGACCTGTGCGCCGGCCGCGGCATCGCCTTGGTGCTGGATGAGACCTACAAGGATTTCCTCGATCCCGGCGAGCCGCGCCACGCGCTGTTCCAGGACCCCGCCTGGGGCGACACGGTGATCCAGCTCTACAGCTTTTCCAAGGCGTTCAGCCTGACCGGCTACCGGGTCGGCTCGATCGTCGCCGGTCCCGCCTTCGTCGACCAGGTGGCGAAGCTGATGGACACGGTGTCGATCTGCGCCGCCCGCATCGCCCAGGACGGCGCGCTGTACGCGCTGCGCCACCTGCTGGCGTGGGCCGACGGCAAGCGCGCCATGATGGCCGGGCGGCGCGCCGCGCTGCTGGAGGTGTTCGCCTCCGGCAACCTCGGCTTCGAGCTGGTGTCGACCGGTGCCTACTTCGCCTATCTGCGCCACCCGTTCGCCGGCGAGCCGGCGACGGCGGTGGCGAAGCGGCTGGCTCAGGATCACGGGATCCTGACGCTGCCGGGCACGGTGTTCGGCCCCGGGCAGGATCCGTATCTGCGTCTCGCCTTCGCCAACCTCGAGGCCGAGCGGATGGGCGAAGTCGGCGACCGGTTGCGGGCGGCGGTGTGAACGACGCCGTCCGGCCGGCGGTCAGGGTCGTTCGGCTCGACGGCCCGGCCCGGCTGCCGGAGGCGCTGGCCGTCATCCACGGCGCCTTCGGCGAGTATCGGGAATCCCTGGACCCGCCGTCGGCGGCGCTGCGGGAGACCGTGGCCAGCCTCGCGCGCCGCCAGGCCGACGGCGCGGTGTTCCTGGCCGAGGATCCGGGCGGCGGGGTGATCGGGGCGGTGTGCGCCGAGACAAAGGACGACGCGGTCCATCTCGACCGGCTGGCGGTGCTGCCGGCGGCGCGCGGGCGCGGCGTGGCGGCCGCCCTGGTGGCGGCGGTCGAGGGTTTCGCCGCCGGCTCCGGCTCCGGCGCCGTCACGCTCGGCGCGCGTCTCGCGCTGCCCGGCAACATCCGGATGTTCGAGCGCCTCGGCTACGCCGAGACCGGCCGCAAGGCGCATCCGGGCTTCGCCGAGCCGACCTCCGTCGCGATGGCGAAGACGCTCGTGGGCTGAGTTCAGGTCGGTGCCAAACTTGCCCCGGACCGCCCATCTTGCTATACGCCGGCCCCGAGATACATCCGCTACGGACCTCGAACGCGATTCGGGGCGGATACGGGCGCCCGAAGGCTGCCCGCCGAGTTTCCCCACGTACAAGGAGCCGTTCATGGCCGAGTTCAACGACTACAAGGTCGCCGACATCAAACTGGCCGGCTGGGGCCGTCGCGAAATCGCGATTGCCGAAACCGAAATGCCGGGCCTGATGGCGATCCGCGAGGAGTACGGTCCGTCGCAGCCGTTGAAGGGCGCCAGGATCACCGGCTGCCTGCACATGACGATCCAGACCGCGGTGCTGATCGAGACCCTGACCGCTCTCGGCGCCGAGATCCGCTGGTCGTCGTGCAACATCTTTTCGACCCAGGACCACGCGGCCGCGGCGATCGCGGCGGCCGGCATCCCGGTGTTCGCCTGGAAGGGCGAGACCGAGGAGGAGTACGAGTGGTGCATCGAGCAGACCATCGCCGCCCGCGACGGCTGGCGGCCGAACATGCTGCTCGACGACGGCGGTGACCTGACCGTCATCATGCACGAGAAGTACCCCGAGCTGATGAAGGACGTGCGCGGCGTCTCCGAGGAGACCACCACCGGCGTGCACCGGCTCTACGAGATGGCCAAGAAGGGCACGCTGGCGGTGCCGGCGATCAACGTCAACGACAGCGTGACCAAGTCGAAGTTCGACAACCTGTATGGCTGCCGCGAGAGCCTGGCCGACGGCATCCGCCGGGCGACCGACGTGATGTTCTCGGGCAAGGTGGCCGTCGTCGCCGGCTACGGCGACGTCGGCAAGGGCTCCGCCCAGGGCCTGCGCAACGCCGGCGCCCGGGTGGTGGTGACCGAGGTCGACCCGATCTGCGCGCTGCAGGCGGCGATGGAGGGCTACCAGGTCGTCACCATGGACGAGGCCGCCCCGATGGCGGACATCTTCGTGACCGCGACCGGCAACAAGGACGTGATCACGATCGAGCACATGCGGGCCATGAAGGACCGCGCCATCGTCTGCAACATCGGCCACTTCGACACCGAGATCCAGATCGGCGCGCTGCGGAACTACAAGTGGGAGAACGTCAAGCCGCAGGTCGACGAGGTCGTGTTCCCGGACGGCAAGCGGCTGATCGTGCTGGCCGAGGGCCGGCTGGTGAACCTCGGTTGCGCCACCGGCCATCCGAGCTTCGTGATGAGCGCGTCGTTCTCCAACCAGGTGCTGGCCCAGATCGAGCTCTGGAAGAACCACGCCAAGTACGAGAAGCAGGTCTACGTGCTGCCGAAGAAGCTCGACGAGCGGGTCGCCGAACTGCACCTCAAGAAGATCAACGCCCACCTCTCGACCCTGTCGGCCGAGCAGGCCTCCTACATCGGCGTGTCGCCTAAGGGACCGTTCAAGAACGAGACCTACCGCTACTGAGCGGTCGCCACGGACACGGTCAAGGGGCGCCCGGCGGGCGCCCCTTTTTCGTTCGCGCTTCCGTCAGGCGCGCGAGGGACGATCAGGCCATTCCGAGGCGCCGTGCGCCTTCGCCACGGCTTCCGGGATGGACGACAAAACGGGGAGGGCCGCTCACTGACTTTATGACGACGTCAGGAGATCAACGCGCGGGCGCCTCCGTCAGGGAAGCCGCGTACCGTAGACGCTGCCGACCAGGACGATGCTGTCGCCTAGATGGTGCAGGGTCGCCGCGCGCGCCGCACCGGCGTCGCCGACTAGCGTGACCGGCCGCGAGCCGTCGGCGCCGAATCCGGCCGGGTCGAGGTCGGACGGCGTCAGCCCGGCGCTCGCGAACACCGGCTCTCCCGGCATTGGGTAGTCCCGGCAGGCTGCCGCGAACGCGGCGTTTGCCGATGTCAGCGTGCCCGCCGTGTCCAGCAGTGCGACCGGGGCGTCAAGCAGGTCAAGCGCCCCGAGCGCGTGCTGCCGCTCGGCGCGTTCCCGATCGAGCTCCCGGCGCAGTCCGCGGACGCTGATCAACTCGAGCGCCAAGTGGGCGAGGCCGCCGAGCAAGGCGGCGTCTTCCGGTGATAAGCCGTCGCGCGGTTCCGGCGAGATGGCGCAGACCGTGCCTACGGTGTAGCCGTTCGGCAGACGGATCGGAGCGCCCGCGTAGAACCGGATGAACGGTGCGCCGGTCACCAGAGGGTTGTCGTGAAAGCGCTCGTCGCGGCGCGCGTCCGGCACCACCAGGATCTCGGACTTCAGAATAGCGTGTCCGCAAAACGAGACGTCGCGCCCGGTCTCGGTGGCGGTGAGTCCGACCTTGGCCTTGAACCACTGGCGTTCCGCGGCCACCAGCGTCACCAAGCAGATCGGCACGTTGAGCAGCCGGCGACCCAGCGCAACGATGGCGTCGAAATCGGGGTCCGGGACGCTGTCGAGAAGGTCCAGGGCGTCGAGGGCGTCGATTCGGAAACGGTCGTCGATCGGCAGAGGGGCGGGCGTCATGAGCCGATCTTCCTAGTTTGCGGACCTACGAAGTCGAACACAGCATGCACAAGGCATACTCTCAGGTGATCGTCGGCGAACGGAATCAGCAACTGCTCGAACTGGTACCCGTGCTTAGGATCAACGAGGTTGCCGCGCCGACAGTACGGCTGACGCGCCTTCCTAACTTCATAAAATGGAAAAACCAACAGCTTCCGTACGATCACCGATTCTATCTCCGAAAAGCGCCTGCCCTCGTGAACGCCGGAGAAGTACCGTGACGGGTTGGACCCGACGTTGCGGAAGAATGGAGAGCCTGAATCTGCTGGAAACAGTACGCAGACCGAATCAGTCTCTGGGGCTCTGGGCAGAAAAAGATTGTAGTTCTTCACGTGTGGCATCGAGTTCGCACCTCGAAATTCGCACCAACCCCGATGAATTTCGCGTAATCGTAAAGAGACTATATCGAGCCACAATGTCCAGCGCTCCTACATATTTACAGTATATTTTTAAATCTATTGCCTCTCCAAAGATAATGATTGTGCACTAACAAAACGTTAAAGCCATATTGTCTGTTTTTTTACATAAACTGACGGAAATTAGATAGTCAGCGCTCACAGAGACTGGGGTCTCACACGGAATCCCGGTTGATAAGTTGCGCTATGAACAATAGTTCGTTTAAATTCAATGTGTTAATGTGATTGATCTGTGGCAATCAGACTAATCTCACATCAAGGGGTTGCATTTTAGGGATAAATTGGTTGAATCAGACTGCCAATCAGAAATAGTCGGATCCGGATCGCTCACCTTGAAGCATCGGACCGGCGCCTTATGCGAATGCCGAAGCATTCGTTCCGCTAGATCTTTGCCCGTCGCCCCGCGCACCGTCGCGGCCTTGACGACGTGTGACCAGAGACCTTGGAGACGTCGACATGCAGAACGATACCTACAAGCGCGAGTACACTCCGGAGTTCGTGTCCCGGTGGGACCGGCTGATCGGCTGGGACAGCCGCGCCGAGGGCGAGAACGGCTTCTTCGAGCGTCTGCTGCGCCGCCATGGTTGCCGGCAGGTCGCCGACATCGCCTGCGGCACCGGATATCACGCCATCCGCCTCGCGAACGCCGGATTCGAGGTGACCGCCTCGGACGGCGCCGAGAACATGATCGTCCAGACCCGGCGGAACGCCGACGAGATGGAGGTCACGCTTGCCGAAACGAAAGTCGTGGACTGGCGCGAACTCCACACCGCCTTCGGCTCCAACCGGTTCGATGCGCTGGTGTGCCTCGGTAACGCCTTGCCCCACCTGTTCGACCCGGAGGCACGCCGACAGGCTTTGGAGTCGATGCGGACCGCGCTGCGCCCCGGTGGTCTGCTGATCCTGGATCACCGCAACTTCGACAAGATCCTGGACCACGGCTACAGTTCCAAGCACCAATTCTACTACGTCGGCGACGGTGTCGACGCAAAGCCGTCGGTGATCCGCGAGGACCTCGTCAAGTTCGAGTACTCCTACCCCGACGGAACCCGGTTTCACCTGTCGATGTCCCCACTGCGCCGGCACTACATGCTCAAGCTTCTCGACGAGGCTGGCTTCACCAGCGTCAAGACCTATGGCGACTTCGAGGAGAGCTACGAGCCCAACGAGGCCGATTTCTTCCAGCAGGTCGCGACCAAGCCGCGCCACTGAGCGCGCTCGCCGGCAGCTCAGGAGGATATCATGGGTACTCAGGCAAACGGTGGCGGCGCCTTGCACGACGTGGTCGCCGCCACCAAGGACTACTACGACGGCCCGGCCGACGAGATCTACCGCCACATCTGGGGCGAGAACATCCACATCGGTTATTTCGACTCGCCCGATGAATCGCTGCGCGAGGCTATGAAGCGGTCCAACGAGCGGATGGCAGAAGGCGTCGATCTTGGCGCGAACGCCACCGTCCTGGACGTCGGGAGTGGCTACGGGGCGCTCGCCCGATTCCTCGCCAGCCGCTACGGCTGCGAGGTGGTCGCCTCGAACATTTCCGAGCGCGAACTGGAATGGGGCCGCGAGCTGACGGCCGAACAGGGATTGGACGACAAGGTCCGGTTCGAGTGGGCCGACTTTCACGACCTGCCGTTCGGCGCCGACGCCTTCGACTTCTATTGGAGCCAGGAGGCCTTCCTGCACGCCGCCGACAAGGCGACCGTGCTGACCGAGGCCCATCGGGTCCTGAAGCCGGGCGGCGCCATCGTGTTCACCGACCTGCTGGTGCGCGAAGGCACGCCCGAAGCCGACCGCGAGCGGATCTACGAGCGCGTCAAGTCGCCGGACATGTGGGACACCGGCGCCTACTTGGCGGCCCTCGACAACGCCGGCTTCGCGATCGAGACCCACGAGGACTGGTCGGGCAACGTGGCGCCGACCTACACCTGGGTCCGCGACCAGCTCGAACTGCGCCGCGACTGGTTCGAGGACCGCATCGGCTGCGAGGCGGTCGACCGTACCTCGGCGGCGCTGCAGTTCTGGGTCGACGCCGCCGACGCCGGCCGCATCGGCTGGGAGTATTTCGTCGCCCGCTCCCATTGAGCCCGGTCGGCCATGTCCGGCCGTCCCGCGACCCTGCCGCCTTTCTCAACGGAGCCCTTCATGAGTGACGCCTACATCCTGACCTCGGAGTCGGTCGGCCCCGGCCACCCCGACAAGATCGCCGACCAGATCTCCGACGCCGTTCTCGACGCGCTGCTGGCCCAGGACCGCAACAGCCGGGTAGCGTGCGAGACCCTGGTCAACACCGGACTGATCCTGATGGCCGGCGAGATCACCACCACCGCGCAGGTCGACTACACCCAGGTCGCGCGCGACGTCGTGCTCGACATCGGCTACGACGACAGCCGCCTAGGCTTCGACGGCGCCAGCGCCGCGGTGCTGGTGGCGCTCGACAAGCAGTCGCCCGACATCGCGCTCGGGGTGAACGAGGGTACCGGCCTCGACCTCGACCAGGGCGCCGGCGATCAGGGGCTGATGTTCGGCTACGCCTGCCGGGAGACCGAGGAACTGATGCCGATGCCGATCATGCTGGCGCACCGGCTGACCCGGCGCCAGAACGAGGTCCGGCGCGCCGGCACGCTGCCCTGGCTGCGCCCGGACGCCAAGGCCCAGGTCTCGATTCGCTATGTCGACGACCGCCCGGCGTCGGTCGACACCGTGGTGGTGTCGACGCAGCACGCCGAGGACGTCGACCACGCCACCCTGCGAGACTCGGTCATCGAGGAAATCGTCAAGCCGGTGATCCCGGCGGCGATGATCTCGAACGAGACCCGCTACCTGATCAACCCGACCGGCCGGTTCGTGGTCGGCGGGCCGCACGGCGATTGCGGACTGACCGGGCGCAAGATCATCGTCGACACCTATGGCGGCATCGGCCGGCACGGCGGCGGGGCGTTTTCCGGTAAGGACCCCTCCAAGGTCGACCGGTCGGCCGCGTACGCCGCGCGGTACGTCGCCAAGAACGTGGTCGCCGCCGGCCTCGCGGAGGTCTGCGAGGTGCAGGTCAGCTATGCCATCGGCGTCGCCCAGCCGACCAGCATCCACGTCGACACCCGCGGCACCGCACGGGTCCCGGAGCGCCGCATCGAGCAGTTGATCCGCGAGCACTTCGACCTTCGCCCCAAAGGCATCATCCAGATGCTCGACCTGCTCCGGCCGATCTACCGGCAGACCGCCAGCAACGGTCATTTCGGCCGGTCCGAACCGGATTTGACGTGGGAGCGTACAGACCGGGCGGCCGGCCTCGCCGCCGAACTCGACCGAGACGCCGCCGACTGAGCCGCGGCGCCGCGGCGGCCGGCGGCCGGCGCCGCTTGTCGCTGCCTTCCCTGCCGCGTAGGCTCGCCGCGTGAAGCGTGCGAGCACAAGGGCGAGGGTGCGGGCCGGAATTCGGTCCTGGGTCGGGGCGGCGGTGGCCGCGCCGCTGCCGGCGCTCGCCCAGGACACGGCCGCGGTCGCGACCGGCGGATTCGACACCATAACCCTGGCCGCGGTCGGCTTCCTGACCGTGGTCCTGGTGGTGCTGTACGCCCGCCAGATCAAGCGCACCGCCGAGGCCGAGCGGGCGCTCGCCGTGGAGCGGGAGGCCGGGCGTGCCGCCGAGGCCGCGCTGCCTGGCCGGCTTGCCGAGCGCGAGCGGGCGATCCTGGAAGCGGTCGCGGTGCCGGTGTGGCGCCGCCAGGTCGGCGGCGATCTCGGCTACGGCAACGCCGCCGCCCAGCCACTGTTTCCCGAACTCGAGAAGGCGGCGGCGCTGGCCGAGCGGGCGGTCCATGTCGGCCGCTCGCAGAGCGAGAGCCGCAACATGGTGATCCGCGGCGACCGCCGGCTGATCGACGTGACCGAATCGCCGGCTTCGGCCGGCGGCACGGTCGGAACCGCGCGTGACCTGACCGCGCTCGAGCAACTGCAGTCCGAACTTGCCCGCCATGTGGATGCTCACGCCGAGGTGCTGGAAAACCTGCACACCGCCGTTGCGGTGTTCGGCCCTGACAAGCGGTTGATCTTCGCGAACACCGCCTTCGGTCGCCTGTGGGGTGTCGACGCCGACCTGCTGGAGCGCGACCCGACCCTCACCGAGTTGCTGGAGCGGGCGCGAGAGAATCGCCGCTTGCCGGAGCAGTCCGACTTCCGCGCCTGGCGCGACGACTTCAACCGCTTGTTCACCACCCTGATCGGCAGCCACGAGGAACTGCTGTTCCTCCCCGACGACACCACGGTTCGCATGGTGGTGACGCCGCACCCGTTCGGCGGCCTGCTGATGGTGTTCGAGGACGTTACCGACCGACTCAGCCTGGAGCGCTCTTACAACACCCTGACGGCCGTTCAGCAGGAGACCCTGGACAACCTCTACGAGGGCATCGCCGCGTTCGGCGCCGACGGCCGGCTGAAGCTGATCAACCCGACCTTCCGCAATCAGTGGGCGCTGCCCGACGGATTCGGCGTCGACGAGCCGCATGTCGGGCTGGTGCTGGAGGCGATGCGGTCCCGGTTCGCCGGCATCGGGCGGTGGGAGACCGTGAAGTCGGAATGGGTGGCTCGCCTCGCCCAGCGCGAGCCGCGCTCGGGTCGGATCGAACTGGTCGACGGGCACGTCCTCGACTACGGCCTGGTGCCGCTGCCGGACGGCGCCATGCTGCTGAACTTCCGCGACGTCACCGACACCCTGGCGGTGCAGCGCGCCCTGCAGGAGCGCACCGAGGCGCTCGAGATGGCGGACCGGCTGAAGAGCGAGTTCCTGGCGAACGTGTCGTACGAACTGCGCACGCCGCTGAACGCGATCATCGGCTTCTCGGAGATCCTCGAGCAGGAATACGCCGGGCCGATGAACGAACGCCAGAAGGAGTACGCCCGGGCGATTCTGCAATCGTCGAACCGCCTGGTGCGCCTGGTGAACGACATCCTGGACCTGGCGTCGATCGAGGCCGGCTATCTCGAACTCGACCGGGCGGAGGTCGCCCCATCGCGTCTGGCCGAAGCGGTCGAGGGGCTCGGGCGGGAGCGGGCGCGGGCGCGGCGGATAGACTTCACGGTCCGCGCCGGCTCGAACATCGCCCCGTTCATGGTCGACGAGCGCCGGTTGACCCAGGCCCTCTACAACCTGGTGTCGAACGCCGTCGCGTTTACCCCCGACGGTGGGCGGGTCCAGGTCTCGGTCGAGGACGCCGACGACGCCGTGCTGTTCCGGGTCACCGACACCGGCGTCGGCATCGCGCTTGAGGACCAGGGACGGGTGTTCGACCGCTTCGAGCGGGCCGGCCGCGACGCCGGCGCCGGCCTCGGGCTTGCGCTGGTCAAGTCGCTGGTGGAACTGCACAACGGCACGGTGGAGTTGAGTTCCGAGCCGGGCCATGGGACCGAGGTGGTGTGCCGGATTCCGCGCTCGCCGCGCCGGGTCGCCGACGTTCCGTGACCGTGGCCGGCGCGTCGGCAGCCTCCGGGATCCGGCTGCTGCTGCCCCACTTGGCGGCGACCGAGCGGCTGGCCGGGCGGATCGCCGCGCTCGCCCGCCCGGGCGAGGCGGTGCTTCTGTCCGGACCGCTCGGGGTTGGCAAGAGCGCGTTCGCGCGGGCGTTCGTCCGCGCCTGGCTTGGCGATCCGGAGGCCGAGGTCCCGAGCCCGACGTTCACGCTGGTCCAGCCCTACGAGGGCGCGCGCGGCGCGGTGTGGCATTGCGATCTGTACCGGCTGGGTGCGCCGGACGAGCTTGTGGAGCTGGGAATCGACCAGGGCATGGCCGAGGCGGTGATGCTGGTCGAGTGGCCGGACCGGCTCGGTTCCGCGCTTCCCGCCGACCGCCTCGAACTCGCCTTCGAAATGTGCCAACAAGCGGATGACGCGCGCTCTGTGACGATGGCGGGAGCGGGCGCCTGGGCGGCCCGGATCGCTGGGCTGGCCGGCGCGTGACGAAACGCGAGGGCGAAAGGGTGACGGCGGCGATGGCGATGGCGACCGAAGTGAGGCAGCCCGACCCGGGCGATCGCGACGCCGGCCTCAGGCGGTTCCTCGCGGCGTCCGGCTGGGGTGACGCGGAACGCCGGCCGCTGGCGCGCGACGCGTCGTTCCGGTCCTACGACCGGCTGACCCGCGGCGGCGAGCGTGCCGTGCTGATGGACGCGCCCCCGGACAAGGGCGAGGACGTCCGGCCGTTCCTGGCGGTGGCGTCCCAGCTGCACCGCTACGGATACAGCGCGCCGCGGATCCTGGCCTCCGACCGCGCCCGGGGTTTCCTGCTGCTGGAGGATCTGGGCGATGTTACCTACACCCGCGCGCTCGCCGGGGACGGCGAGGAGATCGTGCTCTACGCGCGAGCGACCGACCTGCTGGCCGACCTGCACCGTCGCGCCGGCTCGATCGGCTACGACGTGCCGCATTATGACGACGCCAAGCTGGTCGCCGAGGCAGCGCTGCCGCTCGACTGGTACTTCCCGCTGGTGCTCGGGCGCGAACTGGAGGCTACCGCCCGCGCCGCCTATGTCGATGCCTGGCGCGACGCCCTGCCGGTCTTGCGGGGCGCACCGGAGACCCTGGTGCTGCGCGACTTCCACGTCGACAACCTGATGGTGCTGCCGCAACGCCCCGGCATCGCCGGATGCGGGCTGCTCGACTTCCAGGACGCCGTCGCCGGTCCCGCCACCTACGATCTGGTGTCGCTGTTGCAGGATTCCCGGCGCGATCTGGCCGACGGGCTGGAGGATGCCATGCTCGACCGCTACCGCGCGGCGGTCCCGATCGCCGATCCGGTCGCCTTCGACCGCAGCTACCACGGGCTCGGGGCGCAGCGTGGGCTGAAGGTATTCGGGATCTTCGGCCGGCAGTCGGCGCTCTACGACAACCCGCGCTATCTCAACCACATCCCGCGCATCTGGCGGCATGTGGAGCGCGACCTGATCCTGGCCGGCCTGGACGGCGTGAGGGCCTGGCTCGACCGTCACGTCCCGCCCGCCGCCCGGGTGCAGCCGTCGCCGCAGGCTCGACGCCCGTGATCTTCGCCCCCGCGCCCGACACCGCCCCCGACACCGCCCCCGACACCACCGAAACGACGATGCCATGCTGCTGCCCGGCCTGAAGAAGCGCGCCCCCTGGGTCCCCGCCACGGCGATGGTGCTGGCGGCCGGCCGCGGCACGCGGATGGCGCCGTTGACCGACACCTGTCCGAAGCCGCTGCTCGAGGTCGATGGGGTGACAATCCTCGACCGCATTCTCGATCGACTGGTCGCCGCCGGCGTTGCCCGCGCGGTGGTCAACGCCCACCATCTGGCGGAGCGGTTGGAGCGCCATTTGGCCGGACGCGCCGCGCCGGCGCTCACGGTGATCCGCGAGGACCAGGCGCTGGAGACCGGCGGCGGCGTGCGCAACGCGCTGCCGGCGTTGGGCGACCAGCCGTTCTTCGTCATCAACGGCGACAGCCTCTGGCTCGACGGCCTGCGCGACGCGCTGCACCGGTTCACGGAAGTCTGGGACGCCGAGCGGATGGACGTGCTGCTGCTGCTGTACCCGTTCGCGCGGGTGCTCGGCTGGCACGGCCTCGGCGACTACCGCATGGATCCGGACGGTCGCCTGACCCGGCGCCCGGAGAGCCACGTGGCACCCTACGCTTATATGGGCGTGTCGATCCTGCATCCGCGGGTGTTCCGGGAAACCCCGGAAGGCCCGTTCTCGCTGAACCGGGTCTACGACGCCGCCGAGGAAGCCGGCCGGCTTTTCGGCGCCGTCCACGACGGTCTCTGGTACCACATCTCGACCCCGGCAGACCTTGGCGAGGCGAATCGCCGCTTCGCCCTGGGTCACATGCCGGAAACCTATTTCTGAGGAATCGTGGACGGCGGCCGGATCCACTCGATACCGGTTGGCGTGCCGTTCCTTGACGCGCTGGCGGTCGGGCTCTGGGACGCGGTCGGGCGCGATCCGCTGGCGCTGGCGCGCGCGACGGTTCTGCTGCCGACCCAGCGCGCGGCTCGCGCCGCCGCCGAAGCGTTCCTGCGACTCGGCGACGGCCGGCCGATGCTGCTTCCGGCCCTGCAGGCGATCGCCGATGTCGACGACCAGGAACTGGACCTCGCCCACGGCGAGGATGCCGGGGTGGCGGAGGCGCTCGACCTGCCGCCGGCGATCCCGGCGCTTCGGCGCCAGTTGCTGCTGGCCCGGCTGGTGCTGGCCTACGCCGAGCGGCTGGAGGGCGACGGGATCGCGGCACCACGTTCCGCCGAGCAGGCGGCGCGGCTGGCGGCGGCGCTCGGACGGCTGATCGACCAGGTGCAGGCCGAGGGGCTGTCGTTCGAGCGGCTGGCCCACCTGGCACCGGTCGAGTACGCCGAGCATTGGGGTCTGACCCTGCGGTTCCTGGGGATCGTCACCGAGATCTGGCCGGCGTGGCTGGCCGAGCAGGGGGCGGTCGACCCGGTGGTGCGCCGGGACGCCCTGATGCGGGCGCGGACGATGGCGTGGCGGTCGGCGCCGCCAGCCGACCCGGTGGTGATCGCCGGCTCGACCGGCTCGGTGCCGGCGACGGCTGAGTTGATGAAGGCGGTCCTGGATCTGCCGCGGGGCGTGCTGGTCCTGCCGGGTCTCGACCTCGAGTCCGATGAGGCGGTATGGGCGGCGGTCGGCGCCGACCCGGCGCACCCGCAGCATGGCATGCACCGGCTGCTCGACGGCCTGGGCGTGGCGCGCAGCGAGGTCACGGACTGGCCAGGCGTCGCCACGGTGGCTTCGTCGAGCGGGTTTGCCTCCGGCGAGGAGCGCGCCCGCATGCTCCGCGAGGCGATGCGGCCGGCGGCCACCACCGAGGCCTGGCGACGGCTGGCAACCGCCCCGAGCCTCGACGCGCGCGCGTTCGACGGCATCCGGCGGATCGAAGCGCCAGGGCCGCGCGAGGAGGCGGGGGCGATCGCGCTGCTGCTGCGGGAGGTCCTGGAGACGCCGGGCAGCACCGCCGCGCTGATCACCCCGGATCGCGGGCTGGCCCGGCGGGTGACGAGCGAGTTGGAACGCTGGGGCCTGGCGGTCGACGATTCCGCCGGCCGGCCCCTGGCCGAGAGCGGACCGGCGGCGTTTTTGCGGCTGGTAGCCGCCCTCGCCGCCGAGCGGGCTGCCCCGGTGCCGCTGCTGGCAGCGCTCAAGCATCCGCTGGCGGCTGGCGGACGGTCGCCGCAGGGCTTCCGCCGAATGGTGCGCCGGCTGGAGCGACGGGTGCTGCGCGGGCCGCGTCCGGCGCCCGGCCTCAATGGGCTGCGGCGGGCGGTGACCGGGCTGGAGGACGGCTTGGCCGAGGAGCGCGACGGGCTGCTGGCGTGGCTCGACGACCTCGGGAACCGCCTCGGTCCGCTGATCGACTGCGTGACCGACGCGTCGGTGCCGGCGACGGCGGTGGCGATCGCCCACGCCCGCGCCGCCGAGGCGCTGGCGGAGAGCGATCGCGAGAGCGGCGCCGACCGCCTGTGGCGCGGCGACGCCGGCGAGGCGCTGGCCCGGCTGTTCGACGAGATGCGCGACGCCCTCGACGTTCTTGGAGAGATACCGGGTCGCACCTGGCCCGGGCTGTTCGAGGCCCTGCTGGAGGGTCGGGCGGTGCGGCCGCGCTGGGGCACCCACCCGCGCCTGCACATCCTGGGCGCGCTGGAGGCCCGCCTGCAGCGCTTCGACCGGGTGATCCTCGGCGGCTTGAACGAGGGCACCTGGCCGGCCGAGGCGGCGCCGGATCCGTGGATGAGCCGGCCGATGCGCCGCGATTTCGGCCTGCCGGCGCCGGAGCGCCGCATCGGCCTCGCCGCCCACGACGTCGCCATGGCGCTGGGCGCGCCCGAGGTGGTGCTGACCCGGGCGACCCGGGTCGAGGGGACCCCGACGGTGCCGTCCCGCTGGCTGCTGCGGCTGGAGACGGTGGCGCGGGCGCTGGGGGCGGAGACGGCGTTCCGACCCGACCCGGCGCCGGCGTCGTGGCACGCCGAGCTCGATCGCCCGGCGACGGTGGAGCCGGGCGCCCCACCGGCGCCCCGTCCGCCGGTCTCGGCCCGGCCGCGCTCGCTGTCGGTGACCCGGATCGACACCTGGCTGCGCGACCCCTATTCGATCTATGCCTCGCGCATCCTCCGCTTGCGGGCGCTCGATGAACTGGATTCCGACCCGAACGCCGCCGAGCGCGGCAACGCCATCCACGAGGCCCTCGACCGTTTCGTGCGCGAGCACCCGTGCGATCTGCCGCCGGAGCCGCTGGCGCGCCTGCTGGAGATCGGCCGGGACGCCTTCGCCGAGCACCTCGACCGCCCGGGGGTGTGGGCGTTCTGGTGGCCGCGCTTCGAGCGCGTGGCGGCGTGGTTCGTGGCGGTCGAGCGCGACCGCCGTCGCGGTTTGTCGGCGACCGCGACCGAGCAGAAGGGCCGCCTGACGATCGATGGCCCGGCCGGCCCGTTCGTCGTAACCGGCATCGCCGACCGCATCGACCGGCTCGGGGACGGCGGCTACGCCATCATCGACTACAAGACCGGCACCCTCCCCAGCCTGCGCGACCTGAAGTCCGGAGCCGCCCCGCAACTCCCGCTGGAGGCGTTGATGCTGGCCCACGGCGGGTTCCCGGACCTGCCCCCCGGCGAGGTGTCCTCGATCGCCTACTGGCGGGTCGGCGGCGGCGATCCGCCCGGCAGCATCGACGCGGTCGAGGCCGGCGTCGCCGATCTGGTCGCCGAGGCCGAAGCCGGGCTGCGGGCGCTGATCGAGACCTTCGACGACAAGGATACGCCGTACCACGCGGTGCCCGACGCCGGCCGCCGGCCGCGCTTCAACGACTACGAGCACCTTGCCCGCACCGCCGAATGGGCCGCCGGCGAGGAGGACGGGTGACCGCGCCGGGATCAGAACCGCGGCCGACCCCGAGCCCCGCCCTCGTGGAGGCCAATCGCCGCCAGCGCGATGCCGCTGATCCGGCCGCCTCGGTGTGGGTGGCGGCCTCGGCCGGGTCCGGCAAGACCAAGGTGCTGACCGACCGGCTGCTCAACCTGCTGCTCGACGGCGCCGCGCCGGAACGGCTGCTCTGCCTGACCTACACCAAGGCGGCGGCAGCGGAGATGTCGACCCGCCTGCAGTCCCGGCTCGCCGCCTGGACCGTGGTGGCGGAGCCGACGCTGCTCGACGACCTCGCCGCGCTGTCCGGGACGGTGCCGCCGCAGGCTCGCCTCGCCAAGGCGCGCCGGCTGTTCGCCGAGGTTCTGGATGCCCCGGGTGGCCTGAAGATCCAGACCATCCACGCCTTCGCGCAGTCGCTGCTCGGCCGGTTCCCGCTGGAGGCCGGGGTGCCGCCGGGCTTCCGGCTCGCCGACGACCGGGCGAGCGCGGTGCTGCTCGCCGAGGCCGAGGCGGCGGTGCTGGCGCGCGCGCGCTCGGCCGGTGACGGAGCCCTGGCGGTGGCGCTGGCGGTGGTCAACCAGAAGGCGGGCCAGGAGCAGTTCCGCGAGCTGATGCGGGCGGCCCTCGGCGCCCGCTCGCGCCTGACCGCCGCCCTGGCAGCCGCCGGCGGCCTCGCCGGGCTGGCGGCGGCGGTCCACGCCCGCCTCGGCGTCGAACCGGGGGTGACCGACCGCGATCTGCTGATCGCCGCCTGCCGCAGCGGCGCCGTCGATGCAGCGGCGCTTCGGCGGGCCTGCGAGGCGCTCGGCCACGGCAGCCGCACCGACATCGACCGCGGCGCCATCCTGGCCAACTGGCTGGCGGACGAGGACGAGGACCGGCGGATGGCGGCCTGGGACTTCTACCGCGGGGTGTTCCTGACCGCCGAGGGGCTGGTCCGCAAGTCGCTGGCGACCAAGGGGGCGCTGGGCTTCGACGCCGCTGCCGGCGATACTCTTCGGGTCGAGGCCGACCGGCTGGTCGCCGTCGAGGAGGCGCGCCGGGCTCGCGCCACGGCCGAGCGCACGGTCGCGCTGGTCACGCTGGCGGCCGCCGTGATCGCGGCCTACCAGGGCGAGAAGGCGGGCCGCTCGGTGCTCGACTACGAGGATCTGGTGGAGCGGGCGCGGTCGCTGCTGCACCGCCCCGGCGTCGCCGCCTGGGTGCTTTTCAAGCTCGACGGCGGGCTCGACCATGTCCTGATCGACGAGGCGCAGGACACCAGCCCGGCGCAGTGGGACATCGTGCGGGCGCTGGCCGAGGAGTTCTTCACCGGATCGGGCGCCCACGACGCCCGCCACCCCGGCGTCGAGCGCACGATCTTCGCGGTCGGCGACGTCAAGCAGTCGATCTACAGCTTCCAGGGCGCCGATCCGGCCGGGTTCGGGGCCGCCAGGTCGCACTTCGCCGGCCGGGTGACGGGTGCCGGCCGGCAGTTCCGACGGGTACCGCTGGAGCAGTCGTTCCGCTCCACCGACGCCGTGCTGCGCGCCGTCGACGCGGTGTTCGCCCGGCCCGAGGCGGCGGACGGTGTCGCCGAGACCGAGGTCGACGGTCTCACGGTGCCGATCGTTCACAACGCCGTTCGGACCGGCCGCGCCGGCCGGGTCGAGATCTGGCCGCTGGTCGAGCCGGATGACCCCGAGCCCGGCGCGCCCTGGGCGTTGCCGGTCGAGAGGCGGACGGCGGACGAGCCGCGCGCCCGGCTGGCGCATCGGATCGCCGAGCGGATCGGCGGCTGGATCGGCCGCGAGCCGCTGCCGGCCCGCGGCCGCACGGTCCGGCCGGGTGACGTGCTGGTGCTGGTGCAGCGACGCGGGCCGTTCGTCCACGAACTGGTGGCCGCGCTGAAGAAGGCGCGGGTGCCGGTCGCCGGCGTCGACCGGCTGGTGCTGACCGACCAGATGGCGGTCAAGGACCTGGTGGCGCTCGGCCGGGCGGTCCTGCTGCCCGAGGACGACCTGACCCTGGCCACGGTCCTGAAAGGGCCGCTGGTCGGGCTCGACGAGGACCAGCTCTACGATCTCTGCCAGGGCCGCGCGCAGCCGAGGGTGTGGCGCGAGCTGCGCCGGCGGGCGGTCGAAGGTGGCGCGCTGGCGGACGCCGACCGGCGGCTGCTGGACTGGCTCGACCTGGCCGACCGGGTGCCGCCGCACGACTTCTATCAGCGCGTCCTGGCGCGCGGTGGCCGCGCGCGTCTGGTGCGCCGCCTCGGCCATGAGGCCGAGGATGCGATCGACGAGTTCCTGGCCCAGGCGCTGGCCTACGAACGCGAGAGCACGCCGTCGCTGCAGGGCTTCCTGCACTGGCTGTCGGCCGGCGACTTCGAGGTCAAGCGCGAGTTGGAGGGAGCCGGCGACACCGTCCGGGTGATGACGGTGCACGGCGCCAAGGGGCTGCAGGCGCCGATCGTGGTCCTGCCGGACACCCTGAGGGTGCCGCGGCAGCAGGACCAGTGGCTGTGGCACGCCGCCGACGGCGCGCCGGAAATCCCGCTCTGGATCGCTTCCGCCAAGGACGCGGACCAAGTCTCCGGGGTTGCCCGTGCCGTCGCCCGGCGACGCCATGAACAGGAGTACCGCCGCCTGCTGTACGTTGCCATGACCCGGGCCGAGGACCGCCTGGTGGTGTGCGGGTGGCAGCAGCGCCGCGCCCCGGCCGCCGGCAACTGGTACGAGCTGATCCGCGCCGGGGTGGAGCCGATCGCGGCGCCCCGGCCGCTGGCGGACGATCCCGAAGGCCCGCCGGCGCTGGTGCTGGAGACCGCGCAATCGGCGCCGTCGCCGTCCGTCGCGCCGGAGGCCGGGGCCACCACCCCGCCGCTGCCGGAGTGGGCGACCCGGCCGCCGGCGCTGCCCGAACCCAGCCCGCCGCGGCCGCTGGCGCCGTCGCGGCCGGCTGGCGAGGAGCCGCCGGTGCGCTCGCCGCTCGACGCCGACGGCGGCCGCCGCTTCAAGCGCGGGCTGATCCTGCACCGCCTGCTTCAGACCTTGCCGGAACTGGCGCCGGCCGCCCGCCCCGAAGCCGGGCGGCGGTTCCTGGCGAGGCCGGTCCACGGCCTTGATCCCGAGACCGCCGAGGCTTGGCTCGCCGAGGCCCTGGCGGTGCTCGACGACCCGGCTTTCGCACCGGCCTTCGCCGCCGGGTCGCGGGCCGAGGTGCCGGTGGTCGGCGTCGTGCCGGGGCCGGACGGACCGGTGGTGGTGTCCGGCCGGATCGACCGGCTGGCGGTGGCCGGGGACGCGGTCCTGGTGGTCGACTTCAAGACCAACCGGCCGGCGCCGACCAGCGTCGATGCCGTGCCGGAAGCGTACCGGCGCCAGATGGACACCTACCGTGCGCTGCTCGCAGGCCTTTATCCGTCGTACGTGATACGGTGCGCGCTGGTGTGGACCGACGGGCCACTTCTGATGGAATTGCCTGCCCCGTGATCGGCGGCCGCCCGGCCGCCGGCCAGCGCGGTGCTTGACCCCCTACCCCCGCGTTCCTAGATTTGGCCGGAACGCATTCTTGGAGAGGACGATTCGATGGCGACGGTCCCGGTTTCCGACGGCTCCTTCGATGACGATGTGCTGAAGTCCGAAAAGCCTGTGGTCGTCGACTTCTGGGCGGAGTGGTGCGGGCCCTGCAAGATGATCGCCCCGGCCCTGGAGGAGATCTCGAGCGAACTGGCCGACAAGGTCACCGTGGCCAAGGTCAACATCGACGACAACCCCAAGACCCCCGCCGCCTACGGGGTGCGGGGCATCCCGACGCTGATGCTGTTCAAGGACGGCCAAGTGGCCGCCATGAAGATCGGCGCGCTACCGAAGGGCGACCTCAAGGCCTGGATCGAGGCGTCGATCTGATCCCTGAAGCGTGTGTACGCGCGGACGGCCCCGCTTCGGCGGGGCCGTCTTGCGTTCGGGCGGCCTCCAGCGGACCTTAGGGCAGCAGGACGACGCCCTGCATGAGCCGACGGGCGGTCCTGAAGACCACGGCGCTGCGGGCCTCGCCGGCCTCGACGACGGCGCCCACCGACAGCACCCCCGACGGGTTCGCCACCCGCACCTCGTCGCCGACGGTCGGCCGGGCCAGCCGGTGCGCGACGGTTCCCGGGATCCGCGCCGCCACCCCAAGGCACATGGCTCCGGTCAACGGCACCGCGCGGTGGGCGCGCTCCATCGAGATCATCCGGACCGACACGTCCTGGTCGGCGGCCGCCACGGTCCGGCGGTCCAGGGTGACGAACGGCGCCGGCGCCGACAGCAGCGCCACCTTCGGCACGGCGAGCCCGGCGTCCTCCGGACTGCGGGCCATGCCCATCGCCACCGCGGCCTGGCGCCGGATCGCGTCGAGCGCCGCCATGACGTCGCCGCGCGCCTCGATCGCGTCCGGCAGTTCGGTGCCGGCGAGCCCGAAGGCGGCGGCGTCGACGAACACCGCTGGGTTGGCGGCGTCGATCATCGTCACCGTGACCGGGCCCAGCCCGGCAACCTCCACGACGTCGGCCGTCCGGCCGGTCGGCAGCAGCCGTCCGGTCGCGGCACCGCCCGGGTCCAGGAAGTCGAGTCGGATGCGCGCTCCGGTACCGGCGACCCCGGCGATCGCGAAGTCGCCCTCGACCACCACCTTGCCGCCGCGCACCGGGAACCGGGCGTGGATGACCTTGGCGGTGTTGACCTGGTGGATGCGGACCAGCGCCTCGCCGTCGGCCACCCGCACCAGCCCCTCGTCGACCGCGAACGGCCCGACCGCCGAGGACAGGTTGCCGCAGTTGCTGGCCCAGTCGACCACCGGACGGTCGACCGAGACTTGCGCGAAGGTGTAGTCGACGTCGCAGTCGGGACGCGTCGGCGGGCCGATGATCACCGCCTTCGACAGCGACGACACCCCGCCGCCCATACCGTCGAGTTGCCGGCCGTAGGGGTCGGGGCTGCCGATCACCCGCAGCAGGATCGGGTCGATGGCGGAACGGTCGGCCGGCAGGTCGCGGGCGTGAAAGAACACCCCCTTGCTGGAACCGCCCCGCAGGAACGCCGCGGGGATCGCGCGCTGGGTCATGGCCGCACCCTGCCCTGGAAGAATTCCCGGCTGTGAAAGAACTCCCGGATCGTCGCGGCCGCCAGATCGGGTTCCTCATAGTGCACGAAGTGGCCCGAGCCTTCGGCGAAGCCGACCTCCACGTCGTCAAAGTACGCCGGCAGCACGTCCGCCCAGTCGGAGCGCAGCACCGGGTCGTGACGGCCCCACAGCACCCGCGTCGGCACCGTAATGACGGGGGGCTTGGGGGCGGTGCCCGCCATCATGGCAATCCGCATGGCGTTGGCCGAGACGTACCAGTTGAAGCCGCCCTGCAGATTGCCCGGGCGCAGGAAGTTGTCGACCCAGCGCTCCAGGACGGAGTCGAAGGCGTCCTTGCGGTGGCACCAGTGCTTCAGGAAATGCCCGATGTGGGCGCGGCAGGATTCGCGCGTCGCGCCGACCAGGCCGGCGGCGTACGGCATCTGGTGGAAGGTCTGGTACCAGATCTCGTTGATGTGGCCCGGATCCCTCCAGCGGGCGCCGACGCCGTGGGTGGCGCAGTTGAAGAACACCAGCCCGGCGACGCGCTCGGGAAAACGGATCGCGAGCCGCTGCATCACGAACGCGCCGACGTCGTGGCCGACGATGCCGACCCGCTCCAGGCCGAGGGCGTCGAGCAGGGCGATGACGTCGTCGGCCAGGGTGTCGGCGCCGGCCCGGTCGGATCGTCCGGCCTCGGGGTTGCCGCTCTCGCCGAAGCCACGGAAGTCCGGCGCGATCAGCCGGTATTCGCCGGCCAGCCGCGCCATCACCGGTTCCCAGGTTGCCCAGAACTCCGGCCAACCGTGCAGCAGCAGCAGCGGCGGCCCGTCGCCGGCCTCGGCGACGTGGGTGCGAAAGCCGGTCGTCTCGATGAACGCGTGACGGATCTCAACCATTGTTTCTCTCCATGCCGGGGATGCTCCTAGAGCCAGCCGAGGCGGCGGAAGACCAGGTAAGGCAACACCGCCGAGGCCGCCATCAGCCCCAGCGCGAACGGATAGCCCCACGGCCACGCCAGTTCCGGCATGGCCTGGAAGTTCATGCCGTAGATCGACGCGATCACCGTCGGCGGCAGGAACACCACGGCGGCGATCGAAACGATCTTGATGATCGCGTTCTGTTCGATGTTGATCATTCCGAGGGTGGCGTCGAGCAGAAAGGTCACGCGGTCGGACAGGAAATGCGCGTGGTCGGTCAGCGAGACGACGTCACGGCTGAGCGTCTTCACCTTGCCGCGCAGATCGCGGCCGGCCTTGGCGTCCATCAGCGCCTGCCCGAGATAGGTGGCGAGACGGCCGATGGTCAGCAGGCTTTCCTGGATCTTGGCGTTGAGCTCGCCCTTCTGGCCGACCTCGCGCAGCACGTCCTGGTACTCGACGGTCCGGCGCCGGCCGCGTCCCGTCGGCTGAAACACCTTTTCGGACAGCGCGTCCATCTCCCCGGCCAGTCGCTCCAGGGTGTCGGCGGTCCGGTCGATGATGGCGTCGAGCAGGCCGACAAGGATTGAGGGCGCGTCGTCGCCGATACCCGGCCGCTGGCAGCGGGCGGCGAACATCTCGAACGATTTCGGCTCGATGTACCGGATGGTTATCAATCGGTCCGCGGTCAGCACGAAGGTGATCGGGCGGGCCGTCGGCTGCGGGGTGTCGGTCCGGGACAGGATCGTGGCCGTCATGAACAGCCTTCCGTCGACCTGGAACAGCCGGCTCGACGCCTCGATTTCCTGCATCTCCTCACGGGTCGGGACGTCGACGCCGACGGCAGCCTCGACCAGCGCCTCCTCGGCCGGGGAGGGGTTCAGCATGTCGATCCACACCGCGTCGGCCGGGACGTCGCCGGCGTCGGCAACGCGTTCCAGTCGACCGTTCCGCTTCAGGTACACCTCAAGCATGCCGGGATCCCGTGAATGCCGCCGCGGCCGGAATACCCGCCGGGGGCGTCACCCGCAACCAGGATGGGGCGGTCATCCCGGACCGCCGTCGTCGAGCAACCCGTGCGCGGCGTGCCAGTCCCGCAACGACTGGTCCGGGTACCCTTGGTGGGTCGTGTCGCCATCGCGAATGTCGGCCCGCACCCACTCCGGCTTGTCCTCGAGCATCATGTGCACGCTGTGCGGCGGCGGCGGCAGCGGCGTGTCGACCGCGCTCGCGAAAGGGTGCACCAGATCCGGCCAGGAGGGGTCGGAGACCCAGAGCGCCGAGCCGCAGCGCCGGCAGAATCGCCGCTCGGCCGCGCTCTGGCGGCCGTCGATGACGGCGCTGTAGACGGCCACATGCTCGGCGCCGTCGACCTCCAGACTGCCCGCCGAGGCGCCCAGGTTAATTGCGAAGCCGCCACCGCCGTCGGTCTTGCGGCAGATCGAGCAGTAGCACCGCAGGTACGGCGCCGGCGCGTAGGCGTCGCACCGGAACGCGACCGCGCCGCAGCGACAGGACCCTTCGAGACGCATGGTGATTCCTCCTTGGCCGGTTGGTGTGGTCGGTTGGCGTGGTCGGACGGCGGGCGTGGTCGGATGGCGACCCTCGAATGCCGGACGGCCCGGCTCGCGAGGTTCTCATCGGCGGCCGGGGATGCTACCAGCATTGCCGTCCGGATGACCGTCGATGGAGATCTTGGATTCATGACCGAGGGTGTACGCCTTGCCTTCCAGTGGGTGGCGATGCAGTGGCTGGGCCTGCCGGTGCTGGGCCTGCCGGTGCTGGCGCTGTTGACGCTGCTGTCCGTGACGCCGGCGGCAGCGCAACTGCCGGGCCTGCCGGCCGACACCGCCGATCAGCCGGCCATCGCCGGCGAACTCGATGAATTGGTCAAGACGCTCGAGGATCCGCAGCGCCGCCAGCAGCTGGTGCAGGACCTGAAGGCGATCCTGGCGGCCCAGCGCAAGGCGGCCGAACAAGAACGGGCGTCCAGCGTCGGCAACCATCTCGGCGACGCGGTGGCGACCCACTCCGAACGGGTCGGCGCGGTTTTCCAGCGTTTCGTCGACTGGCTCGGCACCTTCGACCAGTTGCCGGGCTGGATCGCCAAGCAGGCGGAGGATCCGCGCCGGCGGTTGTTCTGGACCGAGGTCGGCACCGTCGTCGGCCTGACGGTGCTGACGGTGCTGATCGCCCGCTGGGGCGCCGGTCTGGCGTTGCGCGGTCCGATCGGCCGGCTGCGCGCGGCCGAGCCGGCCAGCGTGCAGAGCCGGATTTTTCTGGCCATCACGCTCGCGCTGCTCGAGGCCTTCATCGTGGCGGTGACGATCGCCGCCGGCTACGCCACCCTGGTCCTGGTCAGCGGCCGACCGGCGGTCGAGGAGGGGGCGCTGGTGCTGGTGTATGCCTGGGCGATCCAGACCGGCGTCGGCGTGCTCGCCCGGTTTGCGCTCGCGCCTCACGCCGAGCAACTGCGCCTGGTGCCGCTGCGCTCGGAGACCGCCGCCTACCTCTACATCTGGACCATGCGCCTCACGACGGTGGTGGCGTTCGGCTTCGTCGGGTCACGGCTGGCCGAGCCGTTCGGGGTCGGCGAGGTCGGGGCTCGCGGCATCGAGATCGCCGCCGCGCTGCTGTTCACGGTGCTGCTGATCGTCCTGGTTCTGCAGAGCCGGGACGACTTCGCGGCGGTGCTGCGGGGGCGGAACGGCGCCCAGGTCGGCCAGCGGGTGCGCGGCCGTCTCGCCGACGTCTGGCATGTGCTGGCGGTGCTGTACGTCCTGGTGGCCTTCGGGATCTTCGTGTCCGGCGAGCAGGACGGCTTCCTGTTCCTGGTCAAGGCGACGGTCGTGACGGTCGTGGCGTTCACCGTCGCGGTGGCGGTGGGCCGGCTGGCGCATCGGCTGATCGAGCGGCTGTTCCGGGTCGACGACGACCTGAACGCGCGGTTTCCGGGCCTGCGCGACCGCGCCGGGCTCTACCGGCCGGTGCTGACCAGGACGATCGATGTCACCCTGGGGCTGCTGGCGTTCGGGGTCTCGCTCGGGGCCTGGGGACTCGACCTGTACGGGGCGATCGGCGCCGACGGTCGCGCCAGACTGCTGCAGAGCTCGGTGGTGGTGATCCTGGTGATCGTCATCGGCGTGGCGGTCTGGGAGTTCGCCAGCGGGGCCATCCAGCGTTCGCTGACCGGCACCTACCCGGACGGCACCCCGCGTCAGCCGAGCGGTCGCGCCAAGACCCTGCTGCCGCTGCTGCGCCGGGTGATCATGATTGCCCTGGTCACCTTCGTGGGGTTGATCGTGCTCTCGGAAATCGGGGTCGACACGGCGCCGCTGCTCGCCGGTGCCGGTGTCGTCGGTCTCGCCATCGGCTTCGGCTCACAGGCCTTGGTTCGCGACATCATCACCGGGCTGTTCATCCTGATCGAGGACACCATTTCGGTCGGCGACGTGGTTACCGCCGGGGGTCACACCGGCGTCGTCGAGGACATCTCGATCCGGACCCTGCGCCTGCGCGATCTCGAGGGCTCGGTCCACGTGGTGCCGTTCGGCGACGTCACCGCCGTGATCAACATGACCAAGGATTTCTCGTTCGCGCTGCTGGATATCGGCGTTGCCTACCGCGAGGACACCGACCATGTCAGCGCGATCATCCGCGAGGTCGGCGAGGAGTTGAAGCGGGACCCGGAGCACGGTCCGAAGATCCTCGAGCCGATCGAGATCATGGGCGTCGACCAACTCGCCGATAGCGCGGTGATCATCCGGGCGCGCCTGAAGACCAAGCCGATCCTGCAGTGGGGCATCAAGCGCGAGATGAACCGGCGCCTGAAGAAGCGCTTCGACCTCGAGGGCATCGAGATCCCGTTCCCGCACCAGACCCTCTACTTTGGCGTCGACAAGGACGGTACCGCGCCGCCGGGCCGAATTCTCCTGCAGGCCGAGCGGGCCGCCGCGACGCTCGAACACAAGGGGCCGGACCCGATGCCCGAGCCGGTCGGCGAGACGGTGTCGGCAGAGGCAAGAGACTCGGCGCGCGCCGAGCGCGAGGCGGACAAGACCTGACCCGGGAGCAGGAACGGTCGCCACGCCGCCACCGCCCGGCTAGGATCGCCGGCCACAACCCTTAGGGAAGACGAGCCATGCCCATCAGCCAGCCCTCCGTCAGCCTCGCCGAGGCCCGCGCCATCATCTCCGCCGCCCTCGCCAAGGCCGCCGAACTCGGCCTCAAGCCGTTAGGCGTCGCGGTCCTCGACGCCGCCGGTCACCTGAAGGCGTTCGAGAGCCAGGACGGCGCCACCCACATGCGGCTCGATATCGCCATGGGCAAGGCGCATGGAGCGGTGGCCCTCGGCATCGGCTCGCGGGCAATCTTCAAGCGGGCGCAGGATCAGGCGTACTTCGTGAGCGCGGTGAACACCCTGGCGCGCGGCCTGGTGGTGCCGGTGCCGGGCGGCGTCCTGATCCGCGACGCTGCCGGCGCCGTGGTCGGCGCGGTCGGCATCAGCGGCGACAACTCCGACAACGACGAGGCGGCGGCGGTTGCCGGCATTCAGGCTGCCGGCTTGGTCGCCGACCCGGGCTGAGCGGTCCCTCTCTCCTCCCACCACTATCGTCATCAAGTCAGTGATCGGCCCCGCTGCCTCCGTCGTTCCTCTCTTTTTTGGTCGTCACACCGGAAGCCGTGGCGACGCCGCGGCTATCCGGGGCCTACGGCGCGACGGTGGGTTGCCGATGGTGGCGCCGACGGAGTGGCGGGTGGCTCCCGGCTCGCGCTGCGCTTGGCCGGGATGACGACAGGGTGGGGCGGTGCGTGCTCATTGCATGGACCCTCCCTCTCCCTCGTCGTCATCCCGGAGCGCGCCGCCGCAGGCGGTACGCCGACGGAGCGGCGGGCGGGTCCCGGCGCACTGCGCCTGGCCTGGATGACGACAGGGTGGGGGGAGGCGCGCTGTGCGTCGGCCCTCTCCCGCAATGTCGTCACCATGTGTGATCGGCCGCTCCCCTCAATGCCGTCATCAAGTCAGTGAGCCGCCCCTCTCTCTCCGTCGTCATCCCGGACCGGAACGCCTCTGGCGGGACGGATACGGGACCCACGAAGCGACGTGCGCCCGTCTTCACCCCGGTCGCGGTTGCCACCGAAGGAGCGGCGGGTGGCGGAACGCGGTCCTGGCGCTGGCCCTCTCGGTCGCCGTCATCCAGTCAGGGGACGGGCGAATTGACGTAGCGCGTGAACGACAGGATCAGGTCGGCGCGTTGGCCATCGCTGGCCAGCGGCAGGTGGACGCGCTGGGACAGGCGATGGTCGTTCTTGACGAGCAGCCGGGTGGTGCCGAACACCGGCACGCCCCGGTCGGCGCAGGTGACTATCTGGCGGTAAGCCTCACTGGCCTCGAAATTTGGGAACGCCTCATCGCACCAGCGTCCGGTGGTGTCGCGGCCGGCGAACTCGACGATCGCCGTTCCGACCAGACGGATGCGGAACCGCCAGGGATCGCGGAGCACGTCCAGAAGCCAGATGTGCGGCAGCAGGGTCGGGACGTCCACGGGATCGAAATGCTGCCGGCCCGGCAGTCCGCCTTCGGGCGGGTGGATGCGGCGCCAGTAGCCGACGAGTTCCGCCATCTGCGGGTGGTAGCCCGGCGGAACGGTCTCGGCGGACGGCCGGGGAGGCTCTGGGGCCATCATTTTCGACGCTCGACGTTAAACGGGGTCGACAGGCTTTCCTGCCGACCGTTGGTGATCCGTGCGGCGCCCGTTCGGCCCGGCACGGGACAGTGACAAGCCGGTGCGGACCTGGACGTGGCCGGCGTTCCAGCCGCCCGGCCAGACCTCCGAGCCGACCTCGCGCAGCGCGCGGATGGCGCCGACCGGAACGTCCGGGACGACCAGGAACGGGCCTTCGCCCCAGTGTCCCTCGACCGCCGGGGTTTCCGCCAGCACACCGGTGTATCCGAGCGACGGCTCGCACGGCACGAACACGGCGTTGCCGGACACGTTGGTGGGGTTCCAGGTGCTGCCGGGGGCGCTGCCGACCAGGCCGGTAACCGCCACCGCGCACATCAGTTCGATCGCCCTGGCCCTGGCGCAGCCGAACACCCGGGCGTGGCCGGACCGGCGCTCGGTCATCGACGGCACCAGCACGAGGTCGGGGCGGTGCGGGGCCAGCAGCGACGACAGCGCCGGCATCTCGACGTCCAGGCAGACCAGCACGACGATGGTCAACCCGTCCCACTCGACGACCTGCACGCTGTCGCCCGGCGTCAGGTTCCAGGCCGCCGGATCCCGCTCGTCGGGGGTAAGGCAGAGCTTGTCCTGGTGGATCGCCCGGCCGTCGGGCAGCAGCAGCCAGGCCCGGTTGCGCTGACCGCCGTCGACCGCCCAGGGCATGGTGCCGGCCAGCAGTCCGACGCCGTGCCGGGCGGGAAGCGGCCGCAACCGCTCCAGCGCCTCCGGCGCCAGTTCCGCCAGCCACGGAATCTCGCGGTCGGTGGTCAGGCCCGCGGGCTTGAACGCCAGCCACTGCTCGGCCGCGTACTCCGGCATGACCAGCAGTCTGGCGCCGGCCGCCGCGGCCTCTACCATGCGCGCTTCCACCCGCGCCACCCACGCGTCCAGGCCGTCGAGCGGCCGGGCCATGTTGGTGGCCCAGAGCGCGAGGCCGATGGTTTCGGGCGCGGGCACGGTGCTCAGAACGTGGTCGGGCCGTGGGTTTTCTTGTAGTCGGCGACGTGCCGGACTGCCGCCGTCACGCCGCCGGGAGTGTGCGGGATGTCGAGATAGCTCAGTGTCGCCTCGACCGCGCCGAGGCAGGCGTAGAGCATCGGGGCGTTCATGTCGCCCATGTGGCCGATGCGAAACGCCCGGCCTCCGAACACACCGAGTCCGCCGCCGATCCCGGCCATCATCTCGTCTCGGCAGATCTCTCGGATCCGGTTGGCGTCGATGCCTTCGCCGGTGATGACCGTGGTCACGCCGAGCGACCGCTCCGCCGGGACCAGCGCGTTGATCTCGACGGCTCCGGCTTCGGCCCACACGTCGACCGCCTTCCAGGTCGCCTCGGCGAGCACCCGGTGGCGCTCGAACACCCGCTCGAGACCCTCCTCGAACAGCGTGGCCAGACCCTCGCGCAGCCCGAAGATGTGGATCTGCGGCGCCGTACCGCAGAACGTGCGGTAACCGTGCCCGCTCATGCGCGGCGTCCAATCCCAGTAGCGGCGTTCGCGCGCCGTCGCCTTATGGGCGGCGATCGCCTTGTCGTTGGCCGCCACGAAGCCCATGCCGGGGACCATCATCAGGCCCTTCTGCGAGGCCGACACGGTGACGTCGACGCCCCATTCGTCCATCCGGAAATCGATGGTTCCGAGCGACGCGATGGTGTCGACCACCAGCAGCGCCGGATGGCCGGCCCGGTTCATGGCGGCGCGAACCGCCCTGACATCGGTGGTGGTGCCGGTGGCGGTGTCGGTCTGCACCAGCAGCACGGCCTTGATCCGGTGCTCGCGGTCGTCGGCGAGCGCCTGGCCGATCTTCTCCGGGTCGTGGGCGCGGCGCCAGTCGCCCGGAACCGTCCGGACCTCGATCCCGAGCGCCCTGGCCATGTCGGACCAGCTGTTCGAGAAATGCCCGGTCTCTGGCACCAGGGCCAGGTCGCCCGGCGCCAGGATGTTGACCAGGGCCGCCTCCCAGGCGCCGTGGCCGTTGGAAATGTAGGAGAACACCTCGCCGTCGGTCCGGAACACCCGCTTCAGGCCCTCGAAGCACTCGACGGCGGCGTCCAGGAACTCCGGGTCGTTGAGGTCCATGGTGTCGCGGTGCATGGCGCTCTGCACGCGCGGCGGCACGTTGGTCGGGCCGGGGGTGTTCAGGAACATGCGGCCGCGCTTGAGCGCACGGTTGGCGGTGTGGCCAAGAGTATCGGGCGCCATCGGCGGCTCCATACGGTGACGGGGTGGCAAGGCTGCCCGCCGCGGCGACCTGAGGATGACGGTCGACGCGCGGGGCGACGGCCGGTCCAGCCCGAGGCACAGGCTCGACCCACCGTCGCGGGCCGCAACATAGTGCAGAATGCGACCGTCGTCAGCGCGGGATTCAGGCGAATCGACGGCCGGCGCCCGGCGCGGCTAGCATGGGGTCAGGCTCGGCCCGAGGGAGAGTGCCGTGGTGGATGAGGCAACCTGGCCGCCGCAGGGCCGACGGTTCATTGCGCTGCCGCGCGATACCCCACCCGAGCGTTTCGGGCCGCTGGCCGGGTTCGTCGAAATCTGGCGCGGCAAGTGGCGGGACGGCCGGCTGCCGGGCTGGAGCGCGTTCGACTTCTACGACTTCACCGGCTGGCACGGCTACGTCTACGTCGACGAGGTGGTGTTGCGCGATCCGCTCGACATGCGGTGCCGGCTGTGGGGCAGCCGGCTCGTCGACCTGCTCGGCCACGACGAGACCGGGACCCTGTTCAGCCGCTCGCCGGCGGCGGCCGAACCCGGGCTTCGCGAGGCCAACGAGCGGATCGTCAACGCCGGCATGATCGGGGTCAACATCGGGCGGGCGACCAGCTACGGCCGGCAGTTCGTGTTCACCGTGGTCAAGCTGCCCTGTGCCGAGGACGGTGAGACCGTCGACGCCATCCTGGGGTGCAACCAACCGGACGCGCTGATCGACCTCAGCGGCCTCAGCCCGCCGGAAACTGCTGGGTGATGCAGTGGATGTTGCCGCCGCCGAGCAGGATCTCGCGCGCCGGCACGCCGATCACCGTGCGGTCGGGCAACGCGTCGGCGATGGTCCGCAGCGCCGCCTCGTCGGTGCGCGGGTCGAGCAGCGGCACGATCGCGCGGCCGTTCGCCAGATAGAAGTTGGCGTAGGAGCCGGCCAACCGGTCGCCGGCCCGGCGTGGCTTCGAACCGAGACCTGGCAGCAGGCCGGCGGCCTCGGCCTCGGTCATGCGCAACGGCCCCGGCATCGGCAGCCTTCGGACGTCGAACTCTCGGCCGCGGGCGTCGCGGGTCGAGCGCAGGACCTCCAGCGCCGCCCGCGAGCGCGCGGCCTGCGGGTCGGCCGGGTCGTCCGGCCAGGTCAGCAGCACCAGGCCTGGCGCCGGCAGGTGAAGCAGGTTGTCGACGTGGCCGGTGGTCTCGTCCTCGACCACGCCCTCGGGCAACCAGATCACGGTGCGGGCGCCGGTGTAGTCGACCAGCAGACGCTCCGCCTCGGCCCGGCCGAGACCCGCGTTGCGGCCCCGGCTCAGCACGCACTCGGCGGTGACCAGCAGAGTCCCGTCGCCGTCGCAATGCAGCCCGCCGCCCTCCTGCACCAGCGGGCTGCGGTAGCGCGCCATACCTTCGTGGGCGGCGACGGCGGCCGCCACCCGGTCGTCGTCCGACCAGTCCGGATAAAGGCCGTGCGCCGCACCACCCCAGGCGTTGAAACTCCAGTCGACGGCGCGGCGCTCGCCGCTGGGGCCGACCACCACGCTCGGGCCGACGTCGCGAATCCAGGCGTCGTTCGAGCGCAACGCCAGCACCCGCACGGTTGCCGGCAGGGCGGCACGGGCGCGCTCCAGCCGGTACGGAGGCACCCCGACCGTTACGGCTTCGGTTGCGGCAATGATTTCGGCGACTGCGGCGAACGCCGCCTCCGCCGGGCGGGCGTCGTCGCGCCAGGTGTCGGCGCGGCAGGGCCACAGCATCCAGGTTCCGGCGTGCGGCTCGAATTCGCCGGGCATCCGGAAGCCATCGGCCGCCGGCGTCGACGCCAGCGGTGTCGACGCCGGGGCAGGAGGCGGCCCGACAGCCGGCGTCACGCGCCCCAGACCACGCGCTCGGGGAAGCGCCGCATCAGCACGGCGTTCAGCCGTGCCTCCAGCCGCTTGGCGGGCACCGGCTTGACCAGGTAACCGTCGACGCCCAGCCGCTTGGCCTCCATCACCCCGGGCGAGGCGCTCTCCCCGGCCAGCAGGACCACCGGAATGTCGGGCGGCAGGGCGGTGGAGTCGGCGCGGATCCGGAACAGCAGTTCGAGCCCGTCGGTGCCGTCAGGGCCCTGCAACTGGGCGTCGCACAGAACCAGGGCCGGCTCCAGTTCGGCGGCCTGCGCCGTCGCCTCGGCGGCGGTCCCGGCTTCGAGCGGCTGTGGCAGGCCGAGTCCGACCAGGGCCCGCACCAGGGCGCTGCGGCTGTCGGCGTCCGGCTCGACCACCAGCACCAGCAGGCCCGTGTAGTCGAACCGCGCCAGCAGCCCGTCCAGCGTCCGTGTCAGCTTTCTCGGAGCGGTCGTATTCATGGCACTGCAATTCCTCCGCGACCGCCATCGGCTCTCCCCTTGCGGCGACCGTTTCGATAGTGTTCAACGAGTCTAGCCCAGTCGTGCGCCGCTCGAAAGCCGCGGAACCCGGGAGAAGCCGAGATGGACGATCTGATCCGATCCGAGGACGATCTGCGCGCGCGCTACGGCAGCGTCAGCCCGCTCGCCGCCAAGAAGCAGCTCGACCGGCTAGACGTCCACGCCCGTCGGTTCATCGAGCTGTCGCCGTTCCTGGTGATCTCCAGCCACGGCCCCGACGGTCTCGGCGACGTCTCCCCGAAGGGCGACGCCCCCGGTTTCGTGCAGGTGCTCGACGATCGCACCCTGCTGATCCCGGACCGGCCCGGCAACAACCGGCTCGACACCCTGTCGAACCTGATGACCCACGACGGCGTCGGCCTGCTGTTCCTGGTGCCGGGGGTGTGCGAGACGCTGCGGGTCAACGGCCGCGCCCGGGTGGTCTCGGCCGAAGAACTGCTGGCACCGACGGCGGTGCGCGGTCGGCTGCCCACGGCCGGCGTGCTGGTGGCGGTCGAGGAGGTCTACCTGCACTGCGCCAAGGCGCTGGTCCGTTCCAAGCTGTGGGATGACGACCACAAGGTCGAGCGCCGGGTGCTGCCCAGCCTCGGGCAGATGCTGGCCGACCAGGTCGCCGGGGTCGACGCCGCCGAGGCCGATGCGCGGGTCGAGGATTCGATCAAGAACCGACTCTACTAGGCGGGGCTGCCCGTGGCGGCGGACGTCGCGTTGATGGCGGTGGCGCGAGGCTGGGCAACGGTTCGCGCGCGATGCCCGGCACACCGCGCGCCCGCCGACAGATGACACGGCCGCTCCCGCTCCCTATGTCTCCAATGACGACCGTAAGGAGACCGCCATGACCCGACCTGCCGTCGACTGGGACGACGAGTATTCAGCCCCGCGTCGGCGTTGGCTGTCGGGGAGGGGGATACTTCGCTGGAGCGGCTGGAGCGTCCTCGGCCTCATCGTCGCCGCGCTGCTCTACTACGCGGTCGGCGGCTTCATCATGAACGTGATCGACGACGACCCGGCGTTCCAGCCGGCCGAGTTCCCGCCGGGTTCCAGCAAGGCGGTGGCCGCCGCCGCGGCCCTGATCGACCGTGAGGTCAACCAGCACTTCTGGGTTGCCAACGACCCGTTCTTCTATCCTTCGGCGTGGCTCGACAACACGCCGAACTACCAGCAGGGCATCATCTACGCGCTGTCGCGGTTCACGGTGGAGATGACCGACCAGATCGGCCGCACCCGCGGCTCGTCGGAAGCCGACCGCGACCTCGACCGGGCGGCCGGGCTGCTCAAGTTTCCGGGCAATGTGTGGATCTACGATCTGTCGACGTCGTTCCTGCCGACGGCCTCGTCGGAATCGCAGTACCGGGCCGCAAGGCGGGCGCTGCTCGCCTACAACGACCGGCTGGCGGCGGGCCAGGCGGTGTTCGAACGGCGCTCCGACAACCTGCTGGCGACCATCGAGCGGATCGCCGCCGATCTCGGCTCGGCGTCGGCGACCATCGACCAGCACCTGGCGGCGGCGCGCGGCTGGGCGATCGACACCCGCGTCGACGACATCTTCTATGCCGTCAAGGGGAGGCTGTACGGCTACCACGTCCTGCTGCGGGCGCTCGGCGAGGACTTCGCGCCGATAATCCAGGAGCGCCAATTGGTCGGAGCCTGGACCCAGATGCTGGAGTCGCTGCGGCAGGCGGCGGTTCTCGATCCGCTGGTGGTCGTCAACGGCGAGCCGGACGGCCTCTACTTCCCGAGCCACCTGGCGGTCCAGGGCTTCTACCTGCTGCGCTCGCGCACGCAGCTTCGGGAAATCTCGTCGATCCTGCTGCGGTAGGGCAGGCGAGGCGACGTCCGGGCAGACTTTCCACCGCAGCCGCTGAGGCGCCAAGCCATTGCTCTGCCACTCCCTTTTCGGCGTCCCCCGGCGGCCGCCGGAACGCAGCCTCACGGCCAGGGCTGGTGCAGGCCGATCGAGAGTTGGTGGAAGTCGGGGTGCTCGGGGTCGACGCGGCCGGTGCGCATCAGCCAGTCGATGACGACCAGGCTGCAGTTGTACTTGAAGTCATCCGAGGTCTCGACGATTCGGGCAACCTCGCCGGGCTCCATCAGGCGGAACTCGTGAACTTCGCCGTCGACCGGCTCGGGGATGAAGGTCTCGGGCACCTGCAGGTCATAGCTCCAGAAGGCGTGGCGGCGGAGCCCCTCGGGCACCTCCATCGTGTAGCTGATCATCGACACCGGTACCGCCCGCGCCGCCAGGGACTCGGGCATTCCGGCGTCCTCGGCGCATTCCTTGATCAGGTTGTCCCGCGCCGACAGGCCGGCGGGATGACCGCCGGCGACCATGTTGTCGAGCTTGCCCGGGAAGGTGGTCTTGGTCAGTGCCCGCCGGGCGATCCACATTCGCGTGCCGGCTCCGGTGCCGACCAGCCCGTTCAGGTGGAAGCCGCGGTTGGCGATGCCGAACTCGGTCACGGCGCCACGGTCGATGGCGAACAGCGTCTCGCCTCCCAGGCGCTCGATCACCGGGTACGCCTCGCCGCGCAGGCGTCCGATCAGGCCATCCTCGACCAGCGCCGCCAACGCATCGGCCACCGCCTTGGTGCGGTCGCCGGGGGTGCGCAGGTCCGGGTCAAGATGAACCAGGTCCTCGAACACGTGGAACAGCGGGCCGAAGCGCCGCAGTTCCAGGCTCAACGGCCGGCGGATCCAGCCGACCCGTGCGGTCCCGACCCGGAACGGCACGAAATCGCTGAGCGAAAAGGTGTTGCAGAGTTGGACGTGATCGAGGAACGCCATCCGGGCTCTATGCCCGACGGGCGCCGCCCGTTCAATACCCTGCCGCCGCCCCCTGCCGCCGCCAGCCAGTCAGCCGGAGTCGCAGCGTCGCCGCTCAGGCGTAGCTCTTCTCGCTGGTCAGGACGGTGACGACCGCCACCATCTGGCGGATGGCACTGGCGATCTGCTCCGCCTTGGGGCGATCAAGGCCGTCGACCTGCAGGTCGATGGTCAGTTCGTCCCGGCGCCCACCGAGGTCGGCGTGCCAGCGCAGAGGGATCATCCCGCGCTTGGCGAACAGTTCGAGGACGCGCGGCATCACGGACGGATCCGCTATCGCCTGGATTGAAAAGCAGGCGACGGTCGGGTGGGTGTCGGCGGATGACGCGGAGGCGGACGGACGGCTCAGACGCTCGGCGAGCATGGAAAATCTCCAACGAAATCGGATGGACGAACAGCGCAGTCCCGGCCCTCGACGAGGACCGGGCGGCTAATTCGCCGACCGATGCGACCTGACGGTCGCGCGTGGAGATACGAATTCATGGAAATAAAATTACTCGCTCGTTGCCCCGCCGTCAACCGGTAAGCCGGGACAGGGCGAGGTTGAGCTGGCTCATGCGCTCGTGGTCCCCGAACGCCGAGTCCGGGTGGTAGATCATCGCCAGCCGCCGCCAGCGGCGCTTGATGGTGCCCGGATCGGGGACCGCGGTCGGCGGAAACCCGAGAACGAACAGCGCGTCCGACCGGCTGGATATCCCGCGCTCCAGCACCGGCGTCGCCAGGTCGCCAATGAGTTGACGAAGCGTGGCGTTCTCGGCCGCCAGCCCGTCGCGCGCGCGCTCGGCCTCGCTGCCGGCCTTGCGCTCCGACGCGGTCACCACCGCCAACTCAGCTTCGCCCTCCGCCATCTGCAAGGCCAGTGCCAGGGCTCGGCGGAGCGCCGTGACCGAATGTCCAGCCGGCAGGCGCATCTGGATACGCGGTTTGCGCTTGAGGATCCGGCCCTTCGACGCTCCCGACTGCAGTTCGATTGCCTCGCGGTCGTCAGGCCCGGGCTCACCCGGATCCGGAACCCGGGCAAGCTGGTCGGCTCCGACCAGCAGGAGCACCGCGCGTGCCAGATCGGCTGGGCTGGCGCCGCGTCGGGCCGCCAGACGCGCCACGCGGTCGCGGAACCGGGTCGGGCATGTCACAATGTAGGAGGCGCCGCGGGTGCTCGCGGGACTGGAGGCCTCAGGCATGGTCCTACCATCTCTAGAGGGAAAACCGCGGAAAACCGCGAGATATGTCCATTTCGCGCGACCGTACCCCGCCCGGCACTCCCGCGCAACCGAGATCGGAGTTACGCCGGTGCGCGTCCGTTCCGCTCCGTCACCAAGCCGTTACCAATTGCTTAACGGCTTTGGTTAACAACACCTCCAGATCTGAAAATAGTGCTGTCAGCACCCGGATCGCCGTGATCTTGCATAGAAATAAGATTTATCCGGTATTCATGAATATCAGTAGGTTGCCAAACTACTCTTGCTGTCCAGGTTAGGATCGCGTCGGACCCGTACCAAACCGCATGCCGCTACGGGCCTGCTGCACCTGGACCGGACTGCCCTTCCACGCCATGTTGGGATGAATTCACACCGGAGCTTCACGATGACCGATGTCCTCCAGGTTCCATCCGCAGTATCCGTAGACCTCGACACCCGGGAGATCGCCCGCGCCGCCCTGCCCGCCGCCGATTCGGTGCTGGAGGCGGCGCGCCGCAACGTCGCCGCTCGCCTTGCCCCGGGTGGCCGGCTGGACGGGCGGGCGCTCGACACCGAGCAGACGCTGGCGCACGGATACGCTTGGCTGGCGACCACCGTCGAGGCGTTGCGACAGACCCTTGCCTGGGCCGACCGTCTGGCCGATGCCGGCCGCTTCGGCGCCACCGAGTCGGCGCTGCTCGGCGTCGCCTTCGGCGAGTATCTCGGCCAGATCGCCGGCGGCATCGCGATGACCCAGACCGAGACCGTGCGACCGCACGATTTCGGCCTTGAGGCTGCCGACCTCGCGCCGCTGTCGAGCGACGCCTGCCGACGTCTGATGCGCGAGGGCAACGGGCAGGCGGCGCGCGTGGCGCTGGCGGAGCTGCTGCACCTCGGCCTGGAGAGCGGCGATCCCGACGGCCTCGGCGATCATGGGCTCGACGAGACGCTGGCGATGGTGCGCGAGCAGTTCACGCGCTTCTCCGCCGACCGGGTGGAGCCGAACGCCCATGCCTGGCACCTGGAGGACCGGCTGATCCCGATCGAGGTAGTCGAGGAGATGGCCTCCCTCGGCACCTTCGGGTTGACCGTTCCGGAAGCCTATGGCGGCCTCGGCTTGGGTAAGGAGGCCCTGGTGGTGGTCTCCGAGACCCTGAGCCGGGCCTATATCGGGGTTGGATCGCTCGGTACCCGCTCGGAGATCGCCGCCGAACTGATCCGACTTGGCGGCACCGAGGCCCAGAAGGCGCACTGGCTGCCGCGCATCGCCTCCGGCGAGATCCTGCCGACGGCGGTGTTCACCGAACCCAACACCGGCTCCGATCTTGCGCGGCTGCGCACCCGCGCGGTGCGCGACGGCGATGCCTACCGGGTGCACGGCAACAAGACCTGGATCACCCACGCCGCCCGCACCGACCTGATGACATTGCTGGTTCGGACCGACCAGGGCGAGCCTGGCTACCGTGGGCTGTCGATGCTGCTGGCCGAGAAGCCGCGCGGCACCGACGCCGAACCGTTCCCGGCAACCGGCATGTCCGGCGGCGAGATTCCGGTGCTCGGCTACCGGGGTATGAAGGAGTACGAGATCGCCTTCGACGGTTTCGCGGTGCCGACCTCGGCGCTGCTGGGCGGCGTTGAGGGCCAGGGCTTCAAGCAGCTCATGGCGACCTTCGAAAGCGCCCGTATCCAGACCGCGGCGCGGGCCCTGGGTGTCGGCCGCAACGCTCTTGAACTGGGGCTTCGTTACGCCTCCGAAAGAGTGCAGTTCGGACAGGCGATCCGCCACTTTCCACGGGTCGCCAACAAGCTGGCTAGGATCGCCGCCGAACTGACGGCGGCACGCGCCCTGACCCTGTTCGCGGCCCGGGAGAAGGACAGCGACCGGCGCTGCGACATCGAGGCGGGCATGGCCAAGTTGCTGGCGGCGCGAGTGGCGTGGGCCGCCGCCGACGACGTCCTGCAGATCCATGGCGGTAACGGTTTCGCGCTCGAATATCCGATCAGCCGGGTGCTGTGCGACGCCCGCATCTTGAACATCTTCGAGGGTGCCGGCGAGATTCAGGCCGGGGTGATCGCCCGTGGCCTGCTCACTCCCGGCAGGAACTGACCGCGCGGCCGAGGCCCCCGGACCCGAACCGATGACGGACCGTACCGACCACGCCGACGAACTCGCCCGTTCCTGGGAGGCGAACGCCGAGCTGTGGGTCCGGGCGGTGCGCGGAAACCGGATCGCCAGCCGCGCCGCCGCCACCGACTCCGCGATCCTGACCGCGATCGCCGCACACCGGCCGCACTGGGTCCTCGACATCGGCTGCGGCGAGGGCTGGCTGGTCCGGCGCCTCGTCCGGGAAGCCGGATGTCGGGCGGTCGGCATCGACGGTTCGACGGCGCTGGTCGACGCCGCACGAGCCGCCGATCCCGAGGGCGACTACCGAAAGATCAGCTTCGAGGCGTTCGTTGCTGACGCGGATTTGGCGGGCGGGCCTTACGATGTCGCGGTGTTCAATTACGCGCTGTTCGACGGCATTGCCGCTGACCTGCTGGCCACCGCTGCGTCCCGCCTGGTGCCCGGCGGGGTGGTGATCGTGCAGACCCTGCACCCCTGGATCGACGCCGGCGCAAGCTACCACGACGGCTGGCGGGTCGAGGATTTTGGCGGTTTCGCCGAGCCCGGCGAAAGCTGGACCCCGATGCCCTGGTACTTCCGCACCCTCGGCTCGTGGATGGCGCTGATCCGCGACGCCGGACTGGCGCTGGAGGACCTGGCGGAGCCAGGATCGGACCGGGGCGAGCCGCTGTCGATGCTGCTGACCGCTGGTCGGACCGCTTGAAACCCAGGGCTTCCAGGCTGATCCGCGACCATCCGCCACGGCCGCCGGGTGGTTTCGGTATCGCCCCGGCCGGCCTCCGGTCTATATCAGACGTATGAGCACCGTCTTCACCTTCCTGCTGTTCATGGCCATGGCCGCCACCCTTGGTGCCCTGGTCTGGGGACTGATTGCCATGGCCCGAGGGGGCGAGTTCAACGCCCAGTGGTCAAACAAGATGATGCGCTACCGCGTGCTGTTCCAGGCGATCGCCATCGGCGTGTTCGCCCTGCTTCTATCGCTGACGAAGGGCTGAGCGCGATGGTGAGGCTTACCCGGATCTACACGCGCGGTGGTGACGAGGGGCAGACTTCTCTCGGCGATGGTACGCGGGTTGCCAAGCATTCCCCGCGACCCTCCGCCTACGGCACCGTCGACGAGGCCAACGCGGTAATCGGCATCGCGCGTCTAAGCGCGGCCGCCGACGGCGGATCCGATGCGGATGCCATGCTGGCCCGCATCCAGAACGACCTGTTCGACCTGGGCGCTGACCTCTGCACCCCGGAGGCACCCGACCCGAAGTACCCGCCGCTGCGGGTCGTAGCCGCCCAGGTAACCCGGCTGGAGGCGGAGATCGACGCGCTGAACGCCGAATTGTCGCCGCTCGATTCCTTCATCCTGCCGGGGGGCCGGCCGACCGCCGCCTACCTCCACCTTGCCCGCACCGTGGCCCGAAGGGCCGAGCGCGAGATCACCGCGCTCGCCGAGAGCGAGCCGATCAATCCGGAGGCGGTCCGGTACGTGAACCGACTGTCCGACCATCTTTTCGTGCTGGCCCGTTGGGTCAACGACCGGGGTCGGGAAGACGTGCTGTGGGTCCCGGGAGGCAATCGCTGACCGGCAGCGTAGGCGAGCCGACCCGGCGCCGCCGCGCAACACTTCCGCTGCGTCACCTTGACACGTCGGGGGGCGCTTTCTAAAGAGCGGGAACGCCCGGCGAAGATCGGACGATATCCCGGACAGACCGAGGGAGCCATGAAGGTACTCGTCCCCGTCAAGCGGGTGATCGACTACAACGTTAAGGTTCGCGTCAAGGCGGACCAGAGCGGAGTCGAACTCGCGAACGTGAAGATGTCGATGAACCCCTTCGACGAGATCGCCGTCGAGGAGGCGATCCGCATGAAGGAGGCAGGCAAGGCCACGGAGATCGTGGCGATCTCGATCGGCCCGAGTCAGGCGCAGGAGACCATCCGGACCGCGCTGGCGATGGGCGCCGACCGCGGTATCCACGTCGTGCACGACGGCGAGCTGGAGCCGCTGGCGGTCGCCAAGATGCTGAAGGCGATCGTCGAGAAGGAGCAGCCGGGCATCGTCATTCTCGGCAAGCAGGCGATCGACGACGACTGCAACCAGACCGGCCAGATGCTCTCTGCCTTGCTGGGATGGAGCCAGGCCACCTTCGCATCCAAGATCGAGATCGGCGACGGCGCCTTGACGGTGACCCGCGAGGTCGACGGCGGGCTCGAGACCATTACCGTGAAGACCCCAGCGATCGTGACCACCGATCTGCGGCTGAATGAGCCGCGCTACGCCTCGCTGCCGAACATCATGAAAGCCAAGAAGAAGCCGATCGACCAGTCGAGCCCGGCCGATCTCGGCGTTGACCCCGCCCCCCGTCTCGCCACCCTGAAGGTGGTGGAGCCGGCGAAGCGCGGCGGCGGTGTGAAGGTCGCCGACGTGGCCGAGCTGGTGTCCAAGCTGAAGAACGAAGCGAAGGTGATCTGAGATGAGCGCGCTGGTTTTCGCCGAGCACGAGAACGGATCGCTGCGCCCGGCGACGTTGAACGCGGTGACCGCCGCCAGCCAGATGAGCGACCAGGTGGTCGTGCTGGTTGCCGGCAAGGGCTGCGACGCCGCCGCCCAGGCCGCCGCCAAGGTCGCCGGGGTGAGCAAGGTCGTGAAGGTCGACGCCGCCGAATACGAGCACGCGCTGGCCGAGAACCTGGCACCGCTGATCGCCAAGCTGGCCGTCGGGTACAGCCACGTGGTGGCCACCGCGACCAATTCCGGCAAGAACATCATGCCACGGGTCGCGGCGCTTCTCGACGTCGCCCAGGTTTCGGATATCGTCGAGGTGATCGACGCCGAAACCTTCGTTCGACCGATCTACGCCGGCAACGCGCTGGCGACCGTCAAGTCGTCGGACGCCATCAAGGTGGTGACCGTTCGCGCCACCAACTTCGAGGCGGCCGCCGCCGAGGGCGGGTCCGCCACCGTCGAGGACGCTTCGGGCGAGGGCGACCAGGGGCTGTCCAGCTTCGTCGGGCAGGCGCTGTCGAAGTCGGACCGCCCGGAGCTGACCGGCGCCCGGGTGGTGATTTCGGGCGGCCGCGGCATGCAGAACGGCGAGAACTTCAAGATGCTCGAGGAAGTCGCCGACAAGCTGAACGCCGCCGTCGGCGCCTCGCGCGCCGCCGTCGACGCCGGTTTCGTGCCGAACGAGTACCAGGTCGGCCAGACCGGCAAGGTGGTTGCCCCGGACCTGTACATCGCGGTCGGCATCTCGGGTGCCATCCAGCATCTCGCCGGCATGAAGGACAGCAAGGTGATCGTCGCCATCAACAAGGACGACGAGGCGCCGATTTTCCAGGTCGCCGATTACGGACTCGTGGCCGACCTGTTCAAGGCGATTCCGGAGCTGAGCCAGGCGCTCGACAAGGCCTGAGCGTCGGCCCAGGAGGCGCGGCGGCGAGTGGTCGTCCCGCGCGCCGACAGGAGGAGATGATGCAGCGCATCGGCGTGATCGGCGCCGGGCAGATGGGAAGCGGTATAGCCCAGGTTTGCTCGGCGGCCGGACTGGACGTCCGCCTCCTCGACGTCTCCCCCGAGGCGTTGTCCCGGTCCAGGGATCTGATCGAGGCGAACTTCGCGCGCCAAGTCGCTCGCGGCAAACTGACGGATGACGACATCCGGGCGGCGCTGGGACGGATATCGACCGGGAACGACTTGGCCGATCTTGGTGATTGCGATCTGGTGATCGAGGCCGCCACCGAGAACGAGGAGGTCAAGCGCGACATCTTCAAGCATCTCGTGCCGCACCTGAACGCTGACGCGTTGATCGCCACCAACACCTCGTCGATCTCGATTACCCGACTGGCCGCGGCCACCGACCGGCCGGGTCGGTTCGTCGGCATGCATTTCATGAACCCGGTCCCCGTGATGCAGCTGGTCGAGCTGATCCGTGGCATCCAGACCGAGCAGGCCACCTTCGAAGCGGTCCGCGAACTGGCGCAGCGCCTCGGCAAGACGGTGTCGGTGGCAGAGGACTTCCCGGCATTTATCGTCAACCGTATCCTGCTGCCGATGATCAACGAGGCTGTCTATACGCTGTACGAGGGCGTCGGCTCGGTGGAGTCGATCGACACTGCCATGAAGCTCGGTGCCAACCATCCGATGGGTCCGCTCGAGCTCGCCGACTTCATCGGCCTCGACACCTGCCTTGCGGTGATGCACGTGCTCTACGACGGACTGGCTGACAGCAAATACCGGCCGTGCCCGCTGCTGGTGAAGTACGTCGAGGCCGGTTGGCTCGGCCGCAAGACCAACCGCGGCTTCTACGACTATGGCGGTCCGGTGCCGGTCCCGACCCGCTGAGCCTGGGCGGACGCCCTCACCCCGTCAAAATGCCATTTGCGCGTTCAAGTAAAGTGAGCCAGTATTGCTGGCCTGTCCGACGTAGTTATTGGTACTCATTTACCGTGTCCAAGAACTCGGCGGCTTTTGAGTGATCTTTTCTTAGGGGATGCCACCATGGGAATGCGCATGCTGTGCGGTGCGGCGACAGTCGCGGCGTGTCTTGTCATGTCTGGTTCAGCCTGGGCGCAGGGCAAGCAGGATTTCACGCTGGTCAACAAGACCGGGTACATCCTGAGCGAACTCTACGTCTCGCCGGCTGCAGCGCAAGATTGGGAGGAGGACATCCTCGGCAAGGATATCCTGGATGACGGAGAGACCGTCGACATTTCCTTCGACAGAGTCGTCAAAACCTGCAAATGGGACCTGAAGGTGGTCTACGAGGACGACGATTCCAGCGCGGTGTGGAGCGCGATCGACCTGTGCGCGGTGTCGCGCATCACCATCAAGTACAACCGCTCCACTGACACCACCTCGGCGTCCTTCGACTGATCGCTTCGGGAGGGCGCTTCGGAAGGGCGCTTCCGAAATCCTCTTGCTTTTAGATAAAATTTTAGATAAATCGGTCATCGCCTATTCTCCTTCAGAACGAGGGAACGACGATGACCAGAACGGTTACGGACAAGGCGCTCGCCTTGTTGACTCAATCTGTCGCCGATATCGTCGGCGACGAGACCAAGATCGCGACAGCCTTGTCGCGCGCTATACGCAGCGGGAGTCCGATGGACCTGCTCATGGCCCAGGCTTCCTTCGACGATCTGGACGCGACGGTTCGCCGGCAGATCCAGGGACACGCGATACAGTTGGCCGACGGCACCATGCACTGACCGGAACGGCCGCTGGATTTTCGCCGCGGGATTCATCCCGGGTCGGCGTCTCCCCCGGTCGGGACCATGCCGGTCGGGGGAGCGTCGCCGGACCCGGAGAGCCATCACCCCTCAGCGCTTGGCCTCGATATCGGCGTAGCACCGCTCCGCGCCCGGATGCAGCGGAATATCGACGCTGTCGAGCGCCGAGGAAAGTTGAATTTGTTTGCCCGCTGGGTGTCCACCGTTGAGCAGCGTTCGGGTGGAGTCGTTCCACAGCGCCCGGCAGATAGCGTAGACCCGCTCTTCCGGAACGTCGGCGGAGACCACCCAGAGAGCGCCTACCCCGACGGTAGGGATCTCCGGCTCGCCACGCTGATAGGTGTTGGCTGGCACCGGCGATCGCGCGACAAACGGGTGCTTCTGCAGAATCGCGTCGACCGGATGGCCGTCCAGCGGCAGCAAGTCTGCAATACCATCGGCCACCAGGTCGGCGATGACGTCGGTCGGAATTCCGGCGACCAGCAGAAAGGCGTCGAGCTCGCCCCGCTGCATCATCGAGGCGGCCGGACCGGGTTTCAGATACTCCGCGACCAGTTGAACCTCGGCCACACCGTAGGCCTCCAGCACCGCACGCGCCATCAGAAGGGTCCCGGAGCCTGGCTCGTCCAGCGACACCCGCTTGCCGACGAGGTCACGGATGTCGCTGATGTCCGCGCCCTTGCGGACCACCACCTGCATGCGCTCGGCGAACAGGTTGGCGATCACCCGCAGCTTGCCCATCGGCGCGCGACCGGCGAAGGAACGCCGCGCAAAGTAGGCGTCGTGCACCACATCGGCCTGGGCGAACGCCGACTCGATCGCGCCCGCCTCGATCGCCTCGACGTTCGAGACCGAGCCGTGCGACGATACCGCCGCAGCGATCAGGTTGGGCACACCGCAGCTGCCACCCTCCTCGCAAGGCCGCGAGCCGGCCGGATTGGAGATGGCGTTGCCGATGATCGCCCCGATCGGATAGTAAGTCCCGTTGACTCCGCCGGTGGCGATCCGAAAGAACGCCATCTCGGGTTCCTGGGCCGACACGCCGGTCACCCACGCGCCGAGGGTGAGTGTAAGGCCGATGGCCAGCGACCGGGTCAAACGGCCGATCCCGGCCCGCAGGAGCCGCGTCGCCGACAGCCCCATCAGGTCGCCTCCAGACGATCGAGATAATGCCGAATCAGCGCCTTGGCCTCCGGTGAATCCCATTCGGCGTCGCCGAGCATCCGGCCGAGCACGCGACCGTCGGCGCCGATCAGGATCGATGTCGGCAACCCGCTCGCCCCGAACGCCCGGGCAAGTTCGGACTTCGGATCGGCGGCGGTGCGCAGACGCTTGACCCCGACCCGGTCGAGGAACGGCGCCGCCACCTCAAGCCCCTTGCGGTCGACCGACACCAGCACGACCCGGAACCTGTCACCACCGAGGTCGGCCTGCAGGCGGTCGAGAGACGGCAGTTCCTTCACACAGGGCGCGCACCAGGTGGCCCAGAGGTTCAGCAACACCACGCTGCCCCGGTAAGCGTCGAGCTTGATGGGGCGGCCGTCCGGGTCTAGGAAAGCGGTGCTCGGGGCGGGTGACGGCGCGGCGAGCGGCTCATAGGCTCCGTAACCGCCCGACAGCGGGGGCGGGCCGGAAGCCGCACCGACCGCGACGATCGCCCCCGCGAGCGAGGCGGCGACCGCTAAGGCCAGCAGGCCGAGGCGCCATGGAGATCGAGCGATGCGCCAACCGGGAACCGTCATGACCGATCACACTCCCGCCCCATCCGAAACCGAGAGCCGGACGAACGCACTCTGGGGCGGTCGCTTCGCGTCCGGGCCCGCCGAGGTGATGGAACGCATCAACCCGTCCATCGACTTCGACCAGCGATTCTGGCGGCAGGACATCCAAGGTTCGAAAGCCCACGCCGAGATGCTGGTGGCCCAGGGGATCGTCTCGGTCGAGGACGGCGCTGCCATCGCTCAGGGTCTAGAGGAGATTTGGGGCGAAATCGAGTCCGGCCGGTTCAAATTTTCGCGCGCCCTGGAGGACATCCACATGAACGTGGAGTCCCGGCTGCGCGATCTCGTCGGCGAGCCCGCCGGCCGGCTCCATACCGCCCGGTCGCGCAATGACCAGGTCGCCCTCGACATGAAGCTGTGGGTGCGCGGCGCCATCGACGACCTCGACGTCGAGCTGCGCGCCCTGCAGTCAGCCCTGATCGAGCAGGCCGACCGCCACGCCGGAACGATCATGCCCGGGTTCACGCACCTCCAGGTGGCTCAACCGGTGACCTTCGGCCACCATCTGCTGGCGTATGTCGAGATGTTCGGGCGCGACCGCAGCCGGCTCGCCGACGCCCGCCGGCGTCTGAACGAGAGCCCGCTTGGGGCGGCGGCGCTGGCCGGTACGCCGTACCCGATTGACCGCCACCGCACCGCCACGGCACTCGGCTTCGACCGCCCGGCGGCAAACTCGCTCGACGCGGTGTCGGACCGTGACTTCGCGATGGAGTTGGCGGCCGCCGCCGGCATCTGCGCGGTCCACCTGTCGCGACTGGCCGAGGAACTGGTGCTCTGGACCACCCAGCAGTTCCGGTTCGTTCGGCTCTCCGACGCGTTCTCGACCGGCAGTTCGATCATGCCGCAGAAGCGCAACGCCGACGCCGCCGAACTGGTGCGCGGCAAGTCCGGGCGTGTGCTCGGCGCGTTCACCGCGCTGGCGGTGGTGATGAAGGGACTGCCGCTGGCCTACGGCAAGGACATGCAGGAGGACAAGGAGCCGATCTTCGACGCCGTCGACACGCTCGGGCTCTGCATCGCCGCGACCGCCGGCATGATCGCTGACATGGAAGCCGACCCCGCCGCCATGCGGCGCGCGGTGGAGGCCGGCTTCCCGACCGCGACCGATCTCGCCGACTGGCTGGTGCGCGAGGCCGGGCTGGCGTTCCGCGACGCCCACCACGTCAGCGGACGGCTGGTCAAGGAGGCCGAGGCCCGGGGCTGCGGCCTCGCCGACCTGCCGCTCGACGTCATGAAGGTGGCTCATCCGGCGCTCGACGAGCGCATCTACGGAGTGGTCTCGGTCGAGACCTCGGTCAACGCCCGGACCAGCTACGGCGGCACCGCCCCGGAGCGGGTCCGCGAGCAGGTGGCGGCGGCGCGGACGCGCTTCCTGGACGGAGCCGGTTCGTGAGCCGGCGGCCGCGGGCGCTCCTGCTGCTGGCGCTGCTGGCCGCGCTGATGCTGGCCGGGCCCGGCGCCTGCGGCAAACGTGGCCGACTGGAGCCGCCTGAGGGAACGCCGTCGACCTGGCCACGCCCGTATCCCGCCTCCTGACCGCCACCGCTCAACCCCGGGGACCAGAATGCAGGGCTTCGAGATCCGCGACGCCACGCTCGCCGTCGAGAACGTGCCGCTCGCGACCATTGCCGACCGGGTCGGCACGCCGGTCTACGTCTACTCGGCCGGCGCGATCCGGGAGCGCTACCGGGCGCTGGCCGACGCTCTGGCGCCGCACGGGGCGACGATCCACTACGCCGTGAAGGCCAACAGCAACCAGGCCGTGATCACCCTGCTGCGCGAGCTTGGAGCCGGCGCCGACGTCGTCTCCGGCGGCGAGTTGACCCGGGCGCTGGCCGCCGGGGTGCCGGCCGACCGGATCGTGTTCGCCGGCGTCGGCAAGACCCGCGAGGAGATGGCGGCGGCCATCGACGCCGGCATCCATCTGTTCAACATCGAGTCCGAGCCGGAGCTGGAGACACTGGCCGAGGTGGCGCGTTCCAAAGGCACCACCGCCCGCGTAGGGCTGCGGGTCAACCCCGACGTCGACGCCAGGACCCACGCCAAGATCACCACCGGCAAGGCCGAGAACAAGTTCGGCGTGCCGATCGAGCGGGCGCCGGCGTTCTTTGCCCGCGCCGCCGCGACGGAGGGGGTCGAAGCCATCGGTCTGTCGGCGCACATCGGCTCGCAGCTGCTCGACCTCGCTCCCTACCGGCAGACCTACGTCCGGCTCCGCGAGATGACCCTCGCCCTGCGCTCCGAGGGCTATGGGCCGCGCCTCCTCGACCTCGGCGGCGGGCTGGGCATCGGCTATCACGGCGAGGCCGGTCCCGATCCGCGGGCGCTGGCCGCGATCATCGGGGAGGAACTGGGCCACCTTGACGTGCAGCTGGCGGTCGAGCCCGGCCGCTGGCTGGTCGGCGCGGCCGGGGCGTTGCTGACCCGGGTGATCCTGGTGAAGCACGGTGTCACCAAGCGCCACGTGGTGGTCGACGCGGCGATGAACGACCTGATCCGGCCAACGCTCTACGAGGGTTACCACCGGGTCGAGCCGGTGGCCGGGCGCAGCCGTCCGGATGCCGGACCGGCCGACGTCGTCGGGCCGATCTGCGAGTCGGGCGACTACCTCGCCAAGGATCGGCCGTTGCCGGCGGTCGCCGCTGGCGAACTGCTCGCCGTGCGCGACGCCGGCGCCTACGGTGCGGTCATGGCTTCGACCTACAACAGCCGGCCGCTGGTGCCGGAGGTGCTGGTCGACGGCGATCGCTGGGCGGTCGTGCGGCCGCGGCAGGACATCTCGGCGCTGATCGGCCTCGACCGGGTCCCCGACTGGATCGGCGGCTGACACGGCGAGGGTAAGACGGGGCGGCTGCGGCATGGGGCCGTTTTCCGCCCGCCCCTTGACCAGGGACGGCCGCGACCCGACACTTTGAGCGACTGACCGCTCGACGCCGCCGATGAGGGGGGCCGCTTCGGCCGGCGTTCGGTCGCCCACCGCCTTCGCGGAGGTTTGCCGTGCGCCCCAACGAGGCCCCGTCCGATCGGAGCTCTCCCCAGCCCTCCGCCCGCGTCGCCCGCAAGCTGGCGATGGCCCGCGCGGTCGTCGGCTGGGAACGCCTCTGGCCATCGCTGTGGCTGCCGGTATTGCTGGTGTCGGCCTTTCTGGGTCTGGCGATGCTTGGGGTTCCGGGCGCGATCGGGGAGGTCACCGGCGGATGGGGGCACCTGGCGCTGCTGATCGCCTTTGTCGCCGCGCTGCTGTGGAGCGTCCGGCGCGGGATCGTGCGCTGGCAGCCGGCGGCGGCCGCCGACGCCACCCGCCGGCTGGAGCGCGACAGCGCGCTGGCGCACCGCCCGGTCTCGGGGCTGGCCGACCGGCTGGCCGGCACCGGCCGGGATCCGGTGGCGCGCGCGCTGTGGGATGCGCATCGCCGCCGCCAGGAGGAAAGCCTGTCCAACCTGCGCGTGGCGCCGCCTGAACCGGCCATGGCGCGTCTCGATCCGTTCGGCATGCGCGCCGCCGTGGGTCTCGTGGTCGTTGCCGGCCTCGCGGTGGCGGCGCCCGATCCGTTCGGGCGCGTCGCCGACGCGTTCCAACCGACGCTGAGCCCGCTGGTCGAGAGCGTGCCGGCTACCGTCGACGTCTGGATCAACCCGCCGGCCTACACCGGCCGGCCACCGATGATGTTGGCCCGGGCCGGCCAGCCGATCGGCGGCCCGACCGTGGTCGGCGCGGCGGAAGGCTTCGGCTCGACGCCGCAGCGGCTGGCGGTGCCCACCGGCTCGGTTCTTCTGGCCAAGGTCAATGGCGGCGAAGGCACCCCGGATCTGGCGCTTGCCACGCGCGACGGCGAGGCGGTGACGCCGTTCGAGCCGGTCACCGACCAAGCCTACCAGATCGAGACCGCGATCACCGCCGGCACCGCGCTGTCGATCCGCCAGGACGGCGAGGAATTGGCCGGCTGGACGATCACCGTCCTGCCCGACCTGAAGCCGACCGTGGCCTTCGCCGACGACCCGCAGCCGACCGAGCGGGCGGCGCTGATGATCCACTACACCGCCAGCGACGACTATGGCCTGGCCGGGGTCGAGGCCCGGATCCAGAGGCTCGACGCCGATGGGGCCGCTACCGGCGAAGAGCCGCTGGTGCTGGCGATGGCGCTGCCGGGCAATGGTCTGGAGGCGGCCGACGCCAAGGATTTCCACGACCTGACACCGCATCCGTGGGCCGGTCAGCCGGTCGAGATCGTGCTGGTGGCCCGCGACCAGTCGGGACAGGAGGGCGCAAGCGAGCCGGTCAGCATTTCCCTGCCGGAACGTCAGTTCACCCACCCGGTGGCGCGCGCGATCATCGAGCAGCGCAAGCGTCTGGTCACCGAGCCGCAGGAAAAGGACGACATCGCCGAGGTGTTGATGCAGCTGGCCGCGCGCCCGCAGCACTACTACGACGACGTGGTGACGTTCCTGGGGCTCCGTCTCGCCTCCGGCCGGCTGATCATGAATGACGCCGCCCCGGCGATGCTCGCCGAGGTCCAGTCGCTGCTGTGGGACACAGCGCTGCGCGTCGAGGACGGCGAGCTGTCGCTGGCGGCGCGCGAGTTGCGCGAGCTGGAGCGCCGGCTCATGGAGATGCTGGCCCAGGACGACCCCGACCTGGACGAGCTCGAGCAGCTCATGGAGGAGTTGAAGCAGGCAATCGACAAATACCTTCAGGCGATGTTGGAGCAGATGCAGCAGGACTTGCAGCGGGGCGACCAGCAGCCGATGCAGAAGCTCGACCCCAGCCAGATGGTCCAGCGTCAGGATCTGATGGAGATGGTCGATCGCGCCCGGGAGATGATGAAGTCGGGGGCCAAGGACGCCGCCCGTCAGTTGCTCTCGCAGCTTCGCGAGATGATGGAGAACCTGCGGGCGGGTGTACCGCAGCGGATGTCCCCGGAGCAGATGGCCGCCCAGGAAATGATGCGGCAGCTGCAGGACCTGGCCGAGCGCCAGCAACGCCTGATGGACGAGACCTACCAGTCGCACCAGCAGGGTGAGCGCGGCGAAGGCCGGGAGCCAGGCCAACGTGGCGAGATGGGGCGGATGCCCGGTCAGCGCGACGGCCGCGGCCAACAGCCCGGACGCCAGGGACAGACGGGCGAAGGGTCGCCGCAGTCAGGCGACCGCGGCGGCCGTCAGGGCCAGCCAGGCCAGATGTCGCCGGAAGCGCTCGCCCAGATGCAGGAGGAACTGCGCCGTCAGCTCGGGGAGTTCATGCGCAAGCTCGGCGAAGGCATGGGCGACATCCCCCAGCCGTTCGGCGAAGCCGAGCGCGCGATGAAGGACGCGACCGACGCGCTTGGCCGGGCCCAGCCCGGTGACGCGGTCGGCCCACAGGGCGATGCCCTCGAGCGGCTCCAGGACGGCGCCCAGGCGCTGGCCGAGTCGATGCAGCAGAACCAGCAGGCCAACGGCGGCGCGGCGCCGGATCCGAACGCCCAGGGTCGCAGCGAGGGCGGCGAGCGGCGTGACCCGCTGCGCGACCGCCCGAACCAGGGTCAGGCGAGCGACGACAGCACCGTCGGCATCCCCGCCGAGGGCGATTTGCAGCGCGCGCGGAAGATCTTCGACGAGCTTCGCAAACGCTCGGGCGAACGCAGCCGCCCTGAGCTGGAGCTCGACTACATCGAGCGCCTGCTGAAGCGGTTCTGACAGCGACCGGAATCCGGCCTCAGTACCCAAGTCCGGCTTCCGGACGCTCGTTGGTGAACGTGACGTTCACCCGGCTGGCGGGGCCATCGGGAGCCGGGAGCTCCGATTGGAACCGAACCACGTCGCCCGGCAGCAGCTGCGTGACTTCGGCGGCGAACAGCCATGACTGCAGGGCAGCGCCCTGGTCGTCGAGCACCGTGCCACGCAGTGTCGGCAGGCTTTGCAGGGTCTCGGTCGGGTTGCGGATCTCGCCGGCGACCAGCAGCAGCGGGACGCTTCCTTCCTGCTGGCGTTGCACATAGACGTTCTGCAGGATCAGTCCCTCGCCCGGCACCTCGACGTGCAGGCCCACCGTGTCGTAGAGCAATGCGGTGGCCGGCCAAGCCTCCACCAGAGAGTCGCGCGCCGCGAACAGGATGGCCGGAATTGCCACCGTGGCGGCCGTCAGCACCAGCAACGCCACCGGGAGGCGCCGGCCGGGCCGGGTCGGAGATCGCGGCCCGCGGAACCGCGACACGCCACCGAGCGGCGGTGGATCGTCGTCCAACCGGGCGCGCAGTCCGCCGAGCCCGATCTCGTCCTCGTCGAGCGCTGGTTCCTCGGGGAGATCCTCCGCGTGCTCCGGTTCCGGCAGGGGCACTGTCTTCGCTTTGGGCTTGGGCTTCCCCTTCGGCTTACCCTTGGGTTGAGCTTCCTTCTTGCCGGCCGGTGGATCCTGGCGTTCCGGCTTGGCCTTGGCCGGCTCCTGGAACCATTCGTGCGCGCATTGGCTGCAGCGGAGCTTTCGCCCGGTGGTCCCCAGCGCCTTGTCCGGCACCTTGAACTTCGATTCGCATTTCGGGCAGGTAACCCGCATCCGCCGCCTCGTGGTCCGATCCGCGGTACGGAGTATAGCGCGCGCGCCGGCCCCCGCCACGGCTGCATCCGCCGGCCGCCCCACGACAGGGGCGCCGCGTCTTTCTTTCGCCACGGCCTTCGTCCAAGATCGGTTCGAGTCGACGGTCGAGGGCACCCGTCGACGCCGAGAGGTCGCGAGGGCGAGAAGCTAGGTGGTCCGCTTCGAGAACGTGTTCATGCGCTACGATGGTGGGCCCGTCATCCTGCGCGATGTGTCCTTCGAGCTGCAGCCGGGCAGCTTCCATTTTCTCACCGGCGGCAGCGGGGCGGGCAAGTCGACGTTGCTGCGGCTGATGTATCTCGGCGCCCGTCCGGTCTCCGGCACCATACGCCTGTTCGATCGGGACGTGTCCCGGCTGCGGCGTTCGGAACGACCGGCGTTGCGCCGGCAGGTCGGCGTGGTGTTCCAGGACTTCCGGCTGCTACCGCACCTGTCGGCGCTCGACAACGTGGCGCTGCCGCTGCGGATCGCCGGCACCCGGGAATCGTTGATCCGCGAGCACGTGCCGGAACTGCTGGCGTGGGTCGGGCTGAGCGGCCACCTCGACGCGCTCCCCGCGACCCTGTCGGGCGGCCAGCAGCAGCGGATCGCGATCGCCCGCGCCGTCATCGGCCGGCCGAGCCTGCTGCTCGCCGACGAACCGACGGGGAATGTCGACGACCGAATCGCCGTCCGGCTTCTGTACCTGTTCGAGGAGCTGAACAAGATGGGCACCACCGTCCTGATCGCGACCCACAACGAGTCGATCGTGAAGCGGTTCGACCACCCGCGCCTGCATCTGGAAGGCGCCCGCCTGACCAGGGTCGCGATGAACGCCGGGGGTGCGGTGGCGGTGTCTGGTCCGGCCGTCGCGCGGCCGAGTTGACCATGTGGGGCCGCAACGACCTCGCGCTCGGCCGCGACCCGTCGACACGCTTCCTCCCCGGGTTGCTGGCGGTGCTGGTGTATCTGGCGGTGCTCGCGGCGATCGGCGGGCTGACCGCCCAGAGCTTCGTGTCTGACTGGGACCGTCGGCTCGCCGGCACCCTGACGGTGCAGATCCCGCCGGCGGTGGCCGCCGACGCCGAGGGCTCGTCGGCGCTCTCCGACGAGCGCCGTGATGCCGTCCTTCGGCTGCTGCGGGTAACCCCGGGGATCGCCGAGGCCCGGCCGATACCAGAGGCCGAGGCCGCCGCCCTGCTGGAGCCCTGGCTCGGCCCGGAATTGGTCGGGACGCTGCCGATGCCGACCCTGGTGGACATAAGGCTGGCGCACGGGCAGCCGCTCGACCAGGACGCGCTCGCCGAGCGCCTGGAAAACGCCGCGCCGGGCACCACCCTCGACGATCACGCGCGCTGGCTGTCGGAAGCCCGGGCGCTCGGCCGGTCGATCGCCGCGACCGGGCTGCTGGTGATCGTGCTGGTGTCGCTCGCCGCGGTCACCGCCGTGGTGTTCGTGGTCCGCACCGGGCTTGGCGTGCACTACGACGAGATCGAAATCCTGCACCTGATCGGCGCGCCCGACCGCTTCATCGCCGCCCAGTTCCAGCGCCATACCGGCCGGCTTGCCGCCGTCGGCGCCGCCATCGGCGCCGTCCTGGCGGCGCTCACCGTGATCGGCCTGCGCTGGGCCGCCGCCGACACCATCGCCGAGACCGGGCCCGCCGGCCTCGCCAGCCTGGTCGCGTCGATCGAGTTCGGGTTCCTCGACTGGGTCACCATCGCCGCCCTGCCGGTCGTCGTGACCGGGGTCGCCACCGCGACCGCCCGGGCGTCGGTCCTGCTGTCGCTCGCGCGCCTGACCTGAGCGATGGCACGCCGCCGCTACCGTTTTCGTCGCGAGCCTGAGGGTACCGGGTACGGGCTCCGCACCGGCTTCATCATCGTCATGCTGTCGCTGGCGACCGCCTGGGGCATCGGGCTGGTTCGCTACGCCGACCGCATTCCGACCGAGGCCGCGGCACCGGCGGAGCCGGCCGACGCCATCGTGGTGCTGACCGGCGGCAGCAAGCGGATGGACGCCGGGGTGGCGCTCCTGACCGCCGCGAAGGCGCCGGTGCTGTTCGTGTCGGGGGTCGATCACCGGGTCGATCCGGCGCGCATCCGCGACCTTGTCACCGATTCCGGGGAGAATTTGGACCAGGCGACCATAGACTGCTGCATCGTGCTCGGGTACGGCGCTTCCGATACGCTGGGAAACGCCCGGGAAACCGCGCTCTGGGCCGGCGCCACCGACCGCAAGGCGTTGATCCTGGTGACGTCGAACTACCACATGCCGCGCGCCTGGCTGGAATTCGAGCACGCCTTGCCGGGGGCAAGGCTGGTCTCCTACCCGGTGGTCCCGGCGGACGTTCGCATGGACGCGTGGTGGCGCTGGCCCGGCACCTTCGGCCTGGTCGCCAGCGAATGGACCAAGTTCATCTTCGCCCGGGTGCGGATCGCGCTGGCCAGCATCGTGTCCGCGTCGGCCCCGAGCGGCACCTGACGCGGATCGGAACATAACAAGAACAATTATTTGATCCGCGGCCATCCACGCACTATCGTATAAGGCCGTTCTCCGACGACGCGGGTGTGTGATGCAGGATCCGGCGCCGATAAGCCGACAGATCTGGGACATGAAGTACCGGCTTCGGCTGGACGGCGAGCCGGTCGAGGCAACGCCCGAGGATTCCTGGCGCCGAGTGGCGGCGGCGCTGGCCGAGGCCGAGACCCCCGAGGCACGCGAGCACTGGGCCGGGCGGTTCTTCGAGGCAATGGAGGGCTACCGCTTCCTGCCGGCTGGCAGAATCCTCGCCGGCGCCGGCACCGGCCGATCGGTGACGCTGTTCAACTGCTTCGTCATGGGCACGATCCCGGATTCCATGGAGGGAATCTTCGAGTCGCTGAAGGAAGCGGCTTTGACCATGCAGCAGGGCGGCGGCATCGGCTACGACTTCTCCACCGTGCGACCACGCGGCGCCCCGGTTAAGGGGGTGGGCGCTGACGCCTCCGGCCCATTGTCGTTCATGGACGTCTGGGACGCGATGTGCCGGACCATCATGAGCGCCGGCTCACGGCGCGGTGCCATGATGGCGACGCTGCGCTGCGACCATCCCGACATCGAGGATTTCGTGGAAGCCAAGCGCGATCCGGCGCGGCTGCGGATGTTCAACCTCTCGGTCCTGATCACCGACCCGTTCATGGCGGCGGTCGAGGCCGACGCCGACTGGGACCTGACGTTCGACGGCACCGTGTTCCGGACCCTGAAGGCGCGCGCGCTTTGGGATCGGATCATGGCCACCACCTACGACGTCGCCGAGCCCGGCGTGATCTTCATCGACCGGATCAATCGCCGCAATAACCTCTGGTATTGCGAGACCATCGCCGCGACCAATCCCTGCGTTGCCGGCGATACATGGGTTCACACCGCCGACGGCCCCGCTTTGGTCCGCGATCTCGTCGGTCGGCCGTTCGCCGCCCTGATCGACGGGGTTCCGCACACCAGCACCGGGCAGGGCTTCTTCGCCACCGGCGTGAAACCGGTGTACCGGCTCCGCACGGCGGAGGGGGTCTCGCTGCGCTTGACCGCTGACCACCGGGTCCGCCGGGTGACCGAGCGTACGCGCTGGCGCACGGAGAGCGACTGGATCGCCGCCCGCGAGTTGCGCGAGGGCGACGAGGTCGTGCTGCACGATCACGGCGAGACCGTGTCGTGGGACGGGCCGGGGACCTTCGAGGAGGGTTATCTGCTCGGCCTGCTGCTGGGTGACGGAACGCTGAAGGCGGACAAGGCTGTCCTGTGCGCATGGCCGGGCCGGGCCGTCGTCAACGGCGGGTTCGAGCGACCCGGCGTGTTCGCCGTCATGGTCGAGGCGGAGCGCGCGGTGCGGGCGCTCGGCCATCGCGGCGACTTTGCCGGCTGGATGGAGATCGCCGAGCGCGGCGAGCGGCGGATGTCGACGGCCGCCGTCAAGGCGCTCGCCCTGCGTTTCGGTATGGCGCCGGGCGCCAAGGCGGTGACGGAGGCGATCGAGCGTGGATCCGCCGAGTGCTACCGGGGCTTCCTGCGCGGCCTGTTCGACGCCGACGGCAGCGTGCAGGGAAGTCAGAGCAAGGGCGTCAGTATCCGCCTGTCGCAGTCGTCCCTCGAGGATCTGCAGGCGGTGCAGCGGATGCTGCTGCGCCTCGGCGTCGTCGCGCGCCTCTACGCGTTCCGGCGCACGGCGGGCGTTCGCACCATGCCGGACGGTCGAGGCGGCAGCGCCGACTACGCCCATCGCGCGCAGCACGAGCTCGTGGTGTCGGGCGGCAATCTCGTACGCTTCGCCAGGCGCATCGGATTCGCGGACACCGAGAAGTCGACGTTGCTGAACGCCAGGCTCGGCTCGTATCGCCGGGCGCTCAACAAGGAGCGCTTCGTCTTCCGGGTCGCCGGGATCGAGCCCGATGGGGAAGAGACGGTCTACGACGCCACGATCCCCGGGCCGAGCGCCTTCGACGCCAACGGTCTGGTCGTCCACAATTGCGGCGAACAGCCGCTGCCGCCCTACGGCGCCTGCCTGCTCGGCTCGATCAACCTGGCGACGCTGATCAACCGGCCGTTCGAGCCGGACGCCGCCCTCGACGAGGCGGCTCTGGCCGAGATCGTGCCGGTCGCGGTCCGTATGATGGACAACGTCGTCGACGTCTCGCGCTTCCCGCTCGCCCAGCAGGCCGCCGAGGCGAGGGCGAAGCGGCGGATCGGCCTCGGCGTGACCGGGCTCGCCGACGCGCTGATCTTCTGCGGCCTGCGCTACGGCTCGCCGGAGGCGGTCGCCACCACCGAGCGCTGGATGGCGTTGCTGCGCCGCCATGCCTACCGGGCCTCGATCGACCTGGCCGTCGAGAAGGGGCCGTTCCCGCTGTTCGAGGCCGGGCCCTATCTCGCCGGGGAGGCGGTGCGTGAGCTCGACGCGGACCTGCGAGACGCCATCGCCGCGCACGGCATCCGCAACGCCCTCGTCACCTCGATCGCGCCGACCGGCACCATCTCGCTGTTCGCCGACAACGTGTCGTCGGGGCTGGAACCGGTGTTCAGCTTCACCTACGACCGAACCGTGCTGATGCCCGACGGCTCGCGCCGGACCGAGGAGGTGAGCGACCTCGCCTACCGCCTGTACCGCGACCTGAAGGGGCCGGACGCGGCGCTCACCCCGGCCTTCGTGAACGCCCAGGGCCTCGCCCCGAGCGACCATGTCGTGATGCAGGCGGCGGTGCAGAAATACGTCGACAGCTCAATCTCCAAGACCATCAACTGCCCCGTGGACATCGCCTTCGAGACGTTCAAGGACGTTTACCGGCAAGCCTACGAATCCGGCTGCAAGGGCTGCACCACCTACCGGCCGAACGACGTGACCGGGTCGGTGCTCGCCACCCGGCGCGAGGAGCCGGAGCAGGCGGACCCGGTCCCGCCGGAGGAGCCGAACGGGACGGCGACGATCCTGGCCGACGGAAGGGCGGTCGTGCACCTTACCCGGCCGCTGGACCGGCCGATGGCGCTGCCGGGCGAGACCTACAAGATCAAGTGGGCGGACAGCGACCACGCCATCTACATCACCGTCAACGACATCGAGCAGGATGGCCGGCGCCGGCCGTTCGAGGTGTTCATCAACTCCAAGAACATGGAGCATTTCGCCTGGACGGTGGCGCTGACCCGCATGATCAGCGCGGTGTTCCGGCGCGGTGGCGACGTCTCGTTCGTGGTCGACGAGTTGAAGGCGGTGTTCGACCCGCGCGGCGGCCAGTGGCTGAAGGGCAAGTACGTTCCCTCCCTGCTCGCCGCGATCGGCGAGGTGATCGAGACCCACATGCTCGCCATCGGCTTCCTTAAACACCGCGAGGGCAGGGTCTCCGCGAAGGATCCGGTAGCGATCCGCGAGGCGGTCAACCAGGGCGCCGTTCCCGGCCAGTGCCCGAGCTGCGGCTCGCTGGCCATGGTCCACCAGGAGGGTTGCGCGCTCTGCACCGCGTGCGGCTACTCCAAGTGCAGCTAGCGGGGCCTCGCCGGCACCCTCTTGCAAATCCGGTTGCGCCGGCTCCAAATCGTTCGGACGCGCGCGCCCTCCGATGGCAGTGACGCGTTGGCGAGGTGAGACGGCTTGAGCGATTCCTGGCTGCGCTTCTGGGACCGGCCGAACGCGATCTACGCGAACGACCGTCATCTGCGGGTGCACTGCGCGCGCATCGCCGATGACATTCTGTCGGTCCTTCCGGGTCGCAGCGGGCTGCGGGTCCTCGACTACGGCTGCGGCGATGCGCTCGACGCCGCCAGGGTCGCCGCCCGTACCGATCAACTGTACCTCTACGATGCCGCGCCGTCGGTCCGCGAGCGGCTCACGGCCGCGTTCGCGGGCGTTGCGGCGATCGCCGTGATCGATGACGCCGGGCGGGCGGCCCTGCCCGACGGCTCGATCGACGTCATCGCCGTCTCCTCGGTAATCCAGTACGTCGAGCGCGACGACCTGCCGGGACTCCTGGCGTCGTTCCGCCGACTGCTGACCCCAGATGGGCTTCTGGTGATTGCCGACGTGATCCCGCCGGACTGCCGCGTGGTCGACGACGTCCGCTCGCTGCTGGCGACCGCGGCGCGAAACGGCTTCCTGATGGCGGCGGCGGTCAGCCTCGGCGCCACTCTGCTCTCCGACTACAGCCGCTTTCGCCGGCGGCTCGGGTTGGCGACCTACGACGACGCCCAGATGCGTGCGGTGCTCGCCGGGACCGGCCTGTCGGCCGAACGGCGCGAACGGAACTTCGGGTTCAACCCGGCGCGGCGGACCTATCTTGCCCGGCCGCGTTGAGCGTAGCGGGCCCCTTGCCCGGCCTCGCGGGGCACGCTAAACGCTGGTGAGGTGGCGTTTGAGACCTCCACGCCGCCGCAGGTCGTCACTCGGTGCGCGGGTCGCCGCGCGAGACCGGGAGCCTACGATGACCGAATCCGCCGCCATCCGCGCATCGACAACCGCCGGATCCGGTCCGATCGGAAGCGACCGGGTCGTGAGCGCAGCTGCGATCCTCTACGATTCGCGAGGCTTCGACGCCGGTCGCGAGCGGCTGACGGGCCTCGCCGTCGCCAGCGCCGGATTCCTGGCGGCGCATGTCGAGCACGCCGCGCCCGGTCCGCTTTGGCTTCACCCGACCGACGAAGGCACCGATGCCGCTGCCTTCCGGGGAAGGTTCCCGACCGACCGGCCGGTCGAGGTGATTCACCGCCTCGACACCCGCCGCCTCGCCGAGCCGGGCGCCCTGTTCGTGCCGGGGCCCGTGCTCGCTCCCTTCGCTTGGCGGCGTCGGGTGATCGGCGACGCCGCGTTCTCCCTAACCGGCATCACCCACACCATGTCGACGGGTCGGGCCCTGGACGCGGTTCGCGATCTGCTGGTGGCGCCGACCCAATCCTGGGATGCCCTGATCTGCACCTCGCGGGCGGTACGCGACCTGGTTGGCGGCGTGCTCGAGCGGCACGCCAGCCACCTTGCGGAACGCAACGGCGGCGCCATCGTCCCGGCACCGGTGCAACTCCCGGTGATCCCTCTCGGGATCGATGCGCCGGTGATCGCCGACGGTGAGCGGGCGCGCTTCCGGGCCGATCACGGGGTGCCGGACGATGCGGTCGCTGTGTTGTACCTCGGCCGCCTGTCGGCTCATGCCAAAGCCCATCCCCTGCCGATGTTCCGGGCGCTGGGGCGGGCGGCGGAACGCACATCACGCCCGATCGTTGCGGTGCTCGCCGGCTGGTATCACGACGCCGAGACCCGTCTCGCCTTCGAGGCAACCGCAGCCGCGCTCGCCCCCACGGTCCGCGTCGTCATGGTCGACGCCCGTCCGCCTGACTCCAAGCGATCGGCGCTGGCCGGCTCCGACCTGTTTCTGTCGCTGGCCGACAACCTTCAGGAAAGTTTCGGTCTGACGCCGCTCGAGGCGATGGCAGCGGGCCTGCCCTGCGTCGTCACCGACTGGGATGGCTACCGCGACACGGTGCTCGACGGTGAAACCGGATTCCGGGTGCCGGCCGCGCTGCCGCCCGCCGGGCTCGGCGCCGATCTCGCCTGGCGGCGGTTGCTGGGGGTGGATGACGACTCGGTTTTGCACGCCCTGACCTGCGAGGTCGTCGCCATCGACACCGAGGCCGCCGCCGAGGCGATCGCCCGGCTCGCCGACGATCCGGCGCTGCGCCAGCGCCTGGGGCGTGCGGGCGAGCGCCGGGCTAGGTCCTTCGCCTGGCCGCGGGTGATCGCCGCCTATGAGGAACTGTGGGCCGAGTTGGCAGAGCGGCGTGTCGCCGCCGGGCTTATCCCAGGCCGGGAACCGTCCACGGCCGTCGACCCGTTCGCGGCCTTCGCCGGCTACGCCACGCCAGGCAGCGCGGTGGCGCTGCGGATCGAGACGGTGGCGGGGCTCGACCCGATCACGGAACTGACCCGGATCGCGGCTCTGCCGAAGGCGGCCATCGATCCCCGATTGCCGGTGGACGCGGTTGGACTGCTCGAGCTTCTGGACCGCCATGGCGCCCTGACCGTGCCGCTCGACCAGTCCGCCGACCGCCTGCGCGCCCAGCGCGCCGGGCTGCGGGCGGCGTTCTGGCTTGCGCACGCCGGAATCGTGCGGATCACACCGGTTTGAGCGCGGATTGGCGAACCCGACGGTCCGCTCGAGCGTTCTCCCTACCCCGTTCTCGGAGGTCAGCATGTTCCTTGTCCCGTTGAAGGGCCTTGCTCTCGCCGTCGCTCTGGTGCTCGCTGCGGCGCTGCCGGGAACCAGCGCGAGGGCTGCCGACGGCGATTGGTTGACCGCCCTGTCGGGACCGCTCGCCGACGCCGGCTACCGACTGGCGTGGAAGAGCATGACACTCGACCCGTCGAAGGGGCGGGTGCGGGCACGCGGTGTGACCAGCACCAACCGGGCGGGCCGGGTGGTGGCGCGTATCGACTCCCTGGCGGTCGACCGGCCGCGGGCCGGACCGGGCGGCGGGTGGTCCGCCGACGCGCTGGTCCTTGAGAAGATCGAGATTGCGGATCGGGTTCGGACCGTCATCGACCGGCTGGTGGTCACCGGCCCGGACCTGGGCTCGGTTGCCCGCCTTGTGACAGCGGTCATGGCACCGATGGCGGCCGACGGCGCCGATGCCCGGCCACTCGACGTCGATCGCGTCGAGATCCAGGGACTTGTTCAGGAATGGACCGGCGACGGCGGGGAGCGGCTGTCGGCGTCGGCCCGCTCGCTCAGGATCACCGGCCTGCAAATCGACCCGGCAACGTTCGCGGTGGCCGGGGATCTGAGCCTGATCCGACCGCTGTCGGCTCTCGCCGGAGTGCGGGTCGGCCTGCTCGAGGCGGAGGGCGCGCGTCTGCGTTCCTCGCTGACGGGGAGCACCGAGATCGCCCGCCAGTGGGTCAAGAACACCGCCCGCATCCCCGGGCGCTCCGGCACGCTGCAGTTTGGAAACGAAGGCATGACGCTGCTGCCGGGCGGGCCCGACGACCCGATGGCACCGCTCCTGGCAGCGCTGTTCCCGCCCCATGGGGTGGTTACCTCGCAAACCTCGGGCGATGTCGTCTACGATGTCGCCCAGGGTCTGGTCGACTATCGCCAGCATACCGGGATCGACGGCTTCGGCCTGCTGGCTATCCGGGGCGACGCGCGGGGCCTTCCGAACCTGACGGTGGCCGACTGGGAGACCATCCGGGACGACGACCCGCGCCTGACCGACGCCCTGGTGAACGACCTCTCGATCGCGGTCACCGACGATGGCGGCGTCGACAGGGTGATCGCGACGATGTCGAACGACCGGACCGTTCCCGCGGCCGAGCGCCGCGCCGCCTTCGCGCTGCAGTTCGACGCCCTCGGCCAGGGCTTCAACCCGAGCCGTGATCCGCTGTTCGCGTCCTGGCTGCACGCTGTACGGGACTTCGTACGGGTCGGCGGCACGCTGGCGCTGGCTGCCGCCCGGCCGATTCCGATCGCCGGGCTGACCGACCATGAGATTGCGCTCGAGGCCGGCACCCTGAGCCGCCTCGCCGACCGCTATGGCCTGTCGCTTGAGCGGCGATGATCGGTTCCGACGGCGCCGCGATCAGCGCCAGGAGCTCTTCGAAGCATGATCGGCGTGCTGATCGCGGATGGCCAGCACTTCCGGCAAGGCGTTGCAGAAGACGGGGACCAGGCTCGGGTCGAAATGGCGGCCCGACTCTGCCGTGATATAGGCAACCGCCTCTTCGACCTCCCAAGCCTTCTTATAGGGCCGCTCCGAAGTCAGCGCATCGAACACATCCGCCAGAGCAACGATCCTCCCTGCCAGCGGGATTCGCTCGCCTGCCAGTCCCTGCGGGTAGCCGGATCCGTCCCATTTCTCATGATGGCTCAGCGCGATCCCTCGGGCCAAGTCCAGCAGGTCGGTCGCTTCCCCCGACAGGATGTCGGCGCCGATGAAGACGTGTCGCTTCATGACCTGCCATTCCTCGGCGGTCAGCCCGCCCGGCTTGAGCAGAATCTCATCGGGGATTCCGATTTTGCCGATGTCGTGCATCGGGCTGGCGTGAAGCATCAGCTCGGTAGCCTCGGTCGACCAGCCGCTGCGTTCCGCCAGCAGGGCCGCGATCTTGCTCATCCGCAGAATGTGATTGCCGGTCTCGTTGTCTCGGTATTCAGCCGCGCGTCCAAGGCGTCGGACGACCTGTAGGCGCGTCTCCCGCAGTTCGAGGGTGCGTTCCTGAACGAGCTCCTGGAGAACGCTCTTCTGGGTCCACACGAAGCGGTGAGCGAGGTGCGCTTCCAGCGAGTTTCGAACCCGCGCCATCAGCTCTGCCCGGTCGAACGGCTTGGTGACGTAGTCCCGGGCGCCCGCCTCGAAGGCCCTCAGGAGAAATTCGCTCGATGTCTGCGCGGTGAGCACGATGACGGGCGGGACCAGCGGCGAGTCGAGTTCCCGCAGCTGCTTCATCACCCCGTAGCCATCGAGGATCGGCATGTTGAGGTCGAGCAGAATCAGACCTGGGTTGAGCCTCGCGCAGGCGTCCAGGGTCTCGCGCGGATCATCGATCTGCACGAGGTTGGTGTAACCTTCGGCCCGCAGCATCTTGCCGAGCAGCTTCAGGTTGTTTGGCTCGTCATCGACCGCGATGATCGGCGAGGCCTTGAGGTTCGGGAACTCCGGGTTCATCCCCGCCCTCCTTCCGCCAGGACCGCGCCGAACGGGCCACAGGGCGGCTCGTGATGCGCCCGGCGGTCGCCGGGACGCCGGCGGTCCGGCAACAGCAGCAGCCGTTCGACCGCCGCCAGGAACTCGGGAATGTCGATCGGCTTGATCAGGTAGTCGCGAAAGCCGGCGGCCTTGGCCTTCTGGACATCCCTTTCCATGGCCGCGGCCGAGATCGCGATCACCGGGATGGCGTGTGTGGCGGGATCGGCATTCAACCGCGCCATCACCTCCAGGCCGTTCATCCCCGGCATGTTGATGTCCAGCAGGATCAGCTCGGGGCGGTGTGCGCGCGCGAGTTCCAGCCCGAGCGCTCCGTCCTGGGCTTCGATCAGCGTGATCTGGGGATGCCGCGCCAAGGCAAAGCGCACCAGTTTCAGATTTGCCGCGTTATCCTCGATGTAAAGGACCTTGGCGGTGGTAAACCGGCTGGCGGACCGGATGCGGGGCGCCGGGTGGGCCGTCACGGGCGCGGGCTCGGCGGCCGGCAGTTCGATCCAGAACGTGCTGCCGGCACCGGTGGCGCTGTCCACGCCGATCTGGCCATCCATGGCCTCGGTCAGCCGCTTGCATATCACCAGCCCGATGCCGGTGCCCTCGATGTCGGTGCGCTCCGCCCCCAGCCGGTTGAAGGGGGTGAAAAGTTCGCAGAGCTTGTCCTGGGGAATGCCGTCACCGGTGTCGGACACCGAAATCCGTATCCGATCCGCTCCCGCCGTGGCGGCGGTGACGGTGATCCGGCCTCCCTGATGATTGTACTTCACCGCGTTGCTCATCAGGTTCACCAGCACCTGTTTCAGGCGCGTGTGGTCCGCCTGAACCGCATGGGCGCCCTGAACCAGGCTGACCTCGGTGACAATCTGACGGTCGGCGGCGATGGGGGCGAGCAGGCTCTCGCAGCCGGTGAGGACATCGGCGAGATCGACGCGCTCGATCGACAGATCCAGACGCCCGGACTCGATCAGGGCAAGGTCCAGGACCTCGTTGATCAGTTGGAGCAGATGCTTGCCTGACTTGCGGATGGTTTGGACGCTGTCGATCTGGTCCTCGTTGAGTTCCTCGTCGATCTCGAGGACCTGAGCGAATCCGAGGATGGCGTTCAGCGGCGTGCGCAACTCATGGCTCATGCTCGACAGGAACTCGGATTTGGCCCGGTTGGCGGCTTCGGCCTCCTCCTTGGCCAGCACCAGCGCCCGGCGATCGGCTCGCCGGATCAGCGACTGGCCGATCTGGCGCGCAATGTCCTTGAGAAGTTCTGCGTCGTTCCAGGTGAAGGCGCCGGCCCTGGCGGTTGGATCACCCGCTATGCAGAACACCTCGATCTCCGAGCCGGCCTCCTCGAAGAACGGTATCGGAGCGGCGAGCTGCGACAGGGTCTCGCGGAAATCCTCCATGGCGATGAGCCGACCGCCGTGCCTGATGCGGACCCGGTTGTCGGACGGCGTCAGGCCGCCCACCTGCAGTCGCGCGATGCAGGCAACCAGCATGTCGGCGTCGCTCAGGTCGTCGTCCAGGGTGGACTTGGTAATGTCGCGCAGGCAGTGCGCGGCGTTCAGTTGGGCATGCTGGCGGGCATTCGAGGCGTGAAGCGCCGCCTCGGTCCGCTTCAACTCGGTGATGTCTTGGACGACGCCGCGCCGCAGCAACTCACTGCCGGTGGAGTCGTGCTCTACGCGAGCCCGTTCGTTGATGTAACGGATCTCTCCGTCGGGTCGGACGATTCGGTGCACCATGTCGTAACGGCCGGTCCGACGGGATCCAGCAATCGCGGCGCGCACCAGGTCGCGGTCCTCCGGATGCACCGCTTGGTGGAGCCCCTCGGAGGTCGGCGTGAAGCTGTCGGGTTCGCGCCCAAAGATCTCGAAGACGGTGTCGGACCAGAGCAACTCGCTGGTGGTTCCGACAATCTCCCAGTTGCCGATCCGGGCGATACGCTGCGCCTCCTGGAGCAGCCCACGCTCTCTCTCCAGTGCCGCCTCGGCCTGCTTGCGGTCCGTTACGTCCTGCACCACGCCGAGCATATTCCGCGGTGTGCCGTCGGCGTCGCGCAACATATCGCCGCATTCGGCCAGCCAACGCACTGTCCCGTCGGGCCAGACGCATCGGTGCTCGACGTCATACTTTTCGCCTCTCTCGATGCAGGCGGTTGCGGCATCGACCACGCGTTGCCGGTCGTCGGGGTGTACAGCGTCCAGGAACCGCTCGGAGGTGGTCTCAATGACCCCTTCCGGATACCCGAACATCGGGCCGATCGGCTGCGACCAGAACACCACCCCGGTCTGGAGATCCCAGTCCCAGGTGCCGATGTTGGCGTGGTTCTGGCTGATGCGAAGGCGTTCCGCGGCGTGCTTGACGTGGGTGATGTCGGTGCGGATCGAGACGTACTGGTAGGGTCTGCCGGCGGCATCCAGGAACGGTACGACCGTGCTCTCTACCCAGTAGAGTTCCCCGTCCTTGCGGCGGTTGCAGATCTCACCCTTCCAGATTTCGCCGTGCGCGATTGTGCGCCAGAGCCCGCGGTAGAACTCGTCGGAATGCAGGCCCGACTTGACGATCCTATGGTTCTGACCGAGCAGTTCAGACCGTGAATAGCCGCTCACCTCGCAGAACTTGTCGTTGACGTGGATGATGACGCCGGCCCGGTCGGCAACGCTGACGATGGCGTGTCGATCCAGCGCCAGGTGTTCGCGTTGCCGCTCATACAGAACGCTGTCCAGCGCCTTCCTGGTCTCCACCGTTCGGCGGCCGCGTTCGGCCCGGACGGTGACCGCCGTCACCAGGTGACAGGCCTTGACGGGCTTGACCAGGAAATCGTCGCCGCCGAATCTGAGCTCCTCCGGCGTGCGTCCGAGATCGCTCTCGACGGACAGGTACAGGATCGGAATGGCGTGGTCCGGATCGCGCTCGCGCAGCACCGCCGCCAGTTCGGGCCCCTCGGCATCCGGCATGGAGATGTCGAGGACCGCCACGTCGGGAACGAAGCGGTCCACCGCGTCGAGGAACTGCAGCGGCTCCGATAGCGCCATGACCTCGAGCCCGGACGCGCGCAGCACCTCGGCCTGCATCGCCAGGGCTACCGGATCGTCGTCCACCAGCAGCGCCCGATAAGGCTCGCGCGCCCGACGGTCGACGAGTTGTTCCACCAGGCCGATCAACCGGCTGGTGTCGGCGGGCTTCACGATGAAGCGGTTGGCTCCCGCCTGCAGGGCGGACAGCCGTGAGGCAAGGTCGCCGTGCGCCGAGAGGGCAATCACGGGTATTCCCTCCCGACCGCCGAGCCCGAGGTCGGCAAGCAACGCCGTGCGGCCGCCGGAAAAGGTCATGCCCACGATCGCCAGCGCGGCGCGCTCGGCGCTGTCCAGGTTCCGGTAATCGGTCGCGGCCGGGAAGACGCGGACGCGGTAGCCAGCGTCACCCAAGGCACGGGCAAGCCACTCGGCGTCTCCTGGATCCTCCTCGACGACGTCGATCAAGACCGGGCGTTCGCCGACGCCTCGGCAGTTCGGTCGGTCCGGTTCACTGGAACAGGGAATGGCGCCGCCTGACGGAACGTCCTGGGGATCCGAGTTCATGGGTTTGCTTTGAGCGACCGCTTCGCGTCCGTCACGTCGTACGCCGCGGATAGGGCGGCGGTGCGTCGGGGCAGCGGAAGTGGAACGATCGAATCGGTCATGTCGGCGCACTCTCCGGGGCATGGTAATGAGGCGGTTCAGGGCGCGGGGCCTATGCCCTCGGAAGAATTCAGTCTGCGAGATCCGGGCGACGACGTCGGTCACTCAGCTCCCGTCGTTGCCGGCCAAGCCCTGCCTCATTCATGTTTTCGGCACGCAGGAAGAAAGCGGCCTTTCGCCTTAAGGGAAGGTAAACGCATTTTGGCGCGAAACCCCGGTAACGCGCGAATAAACTTGTTTAGGTTGCATAATCGGCGCCGATACCGTGCTCGGACGGGTGCGCAGGACGGCTCTCATCCCGTTCTTAAACAGGAAATCACCTACTAGAAAAACGATGTACCAAAATGTACCTTCATCGGATTTAAAATAATCGTTCATAATATCAATATTCAGGTACAACACATGATACTTTGTGTTGATTATGCAAGTATTCCATTTCAGATGTAATACAAAATAATAATGTATATTATAATTTACTATAAATTAATCTTCTTATCATTGCTCAGATGCCTCTGCTCAATCTCTTGGGCATGAACACAAACGACACCCTACGTATTTTCCACAAATGGACGGTTTGCGGCACCGTCTGGACCGGAGGCCGCGCGCGATTCCATTGATGCGCTATCGATGGAGCCGTCTTCCGCTCGAAGGGCAATGAGGCGGAATCCGCTCGGCCGTCGAGCCTGTGTTCGCCAAACAGGAAGCCCGCATGGGGCTGTTCGTGCGAGCCGTCGGCAATCACCGTCAGCGGCGCTGCGTGCTGAACACCGGCCTCCGTGATCAACCACGATATGAACGCGCTGAAACGCCAGGCTCACGACCGCGATCCGGATATGCCGTGTGGATTAAATTGTCCAAATGAATGCAACGTTGGCCGGAACGGCAACACGGGAGCGGTGCGCCGGGGGAGCCGTGGCTGAGAAAGCGCTAGCCGGAACGGCTGCTGCTTCCCGGCCGCCAGCCCGGCGGCGCCATCTCGAAGCCGGCGAACTCGAACGCCGGCGCCACCGTGCAGCCGCACAGCGTCCACGCGCCGAGCGACCGCGCGCCCTGCCAGCAGCCGGGCGGAATCACCACATGCGGCGTCTGCCCCGCCATCACGTCGGGGCCGAGGGTGTGCTCGACCACCGCCTCGCCGTCGGGTGACAACGACAGCGACAGCGGCGCGCCGGCGTAGTGGTGCCAGATTTCGGTGGCGTCGACGACCCGGTGCCAGGCGGAGACCTCGCCGGCCGGCAGCAGGTAGAAGATCTGGGTCAGCGCCCCGCGACCGCCGCCGGGCGGCCGGTCGCGGAACGTCTCACGGTACCAGCCGCCTTCCGGATGCGGCCCCAGTTGGAGCGCGGCGACCAGTTCGGCGACCGTCTCCCGGCTCACGACGCCGGCGGCTTGGTCGCGGCCATCGACGGCCGGGCCGAGAACCGCTCGAACCAGGCGGCGAGCTTGGAACGGCTGGCGCGCCAGTCGCGATGGCCGAGGCGGAAGTCGATGTAGCCGAGGCTGCAGCCGACGCTGATGGTGCCGATGTCGACGCGGTCGCCGAAGCTGTCGGCGGCCGCCTCAAACGCGTCGAGGGCGCCGTCGATCTTGGAGAGCTGGGCGTCGGTCCAGGCCTGGTTGCGCATTCCCTCATCGCGGAAGCGGCTCTCGTAGACCACCAGCAGGGCGGCATCCAGCAAGCCGTCGGCGGCGGCCTGCAGGCGCAGCGCCTCCCAGCGGGCCTTGCCGTCCGGGAACATCTTGCGGCCGGCGTTCAGGCTGTCGAGGTACTCGCAGATCACCGGCGAGTCGAACAGGGTCATGCCGTCGTCGGTCACCAGCGCCGGGATCTTCTTGAGCGGGTTGGCCGCCGCCACCCCGGCGTCGGGCGCCATCGGCGTGGTGGTGACGGGCGCCACCTCGATCCGGTCGAGCAGGCCGGCCTCCTGGGCCATCACCATGACCTTGCGGACGTAAGGCGATGCCGGCGAGTGGTAGAGCTTCATGGGTGGTGTTCTCCCTGTGGGGTGCCCGCGAGGGCGCGGTGCGGATTCAGAAGGCGTCCTTGCGTCGCCGGATCTCGGCGAACACCGCCGACGGCTCGGCGCCGGCCATGCCGACCGCCGCCGCCATGGCCGGATCGTCGGCGCGCAGGAACGGGTTGGTGCCGAGTTCCTCGGCAAGGGTCGATGGCACGGTCGGCTGGCCGGCGGCGCGCAGCCGCTCGATCTCGGCGGCCCGGGCCCGCAGCGCGGCGTTGCCGGCGTCGACCGACAGCGCGAAGCGGGCGTTCGACTGAGTGTACTCGTGCCCGCAATAGACCCGCGTCTCGTCGGGCAGCGCCCGCAGCGTCGACAGCGACGTCCAGAACTGGGGCGGCGTGCCCTCGAACATCCGCCCGCAGCCGAGCGCGAACAGGGTGTCGCCGCAGAACAGCGCCGCCGAATCCGGAATGTGAAGCGAGATGTGACCGCTGGTGTGGCCGGGGGTCTCGTAGACGGTGGCCGAATGGCCGGCGATCTCGACGGTATCGCCGTCGCCGAGCGTCACATCCATGCCGGCGATGCGGGCCGCCTCGGCCCGCGGGCCGAGCAGCTGGGCGCCGTGCTTCGCCTTCAGGGCGGCGTTGCCGCCGGTATGGTCGTGGTGGTGGTGGGTGTTGACGATCTGGGTCAGCGACCAGCCGCGTTCGGCCAGCGCCGCCTCGACCGGCGCCGCTTCGCCGGGGTCGACGACAGCGGTGGCGCCCGTCTCCCGGTCGTGGAGCAGATAGACGTAGTTGTCCGACAGGGCAGGGACGAGCACGATCTCGAGGGCTGCCATCGGGGCCTCCTGATGTCGCGTGGCGCGGTGCGGATCTGCCGGGGTCGACAGAGGCCGGCACGGTAGCATTAAGATCGGGAACCTGCCACCGACGCCGGCCCCTTCGAACCGGCAACAGTGCGTCCACGAGGAGACGACCATGAAGATCGCGAACGTCGAGGCGGTCCCGCTGCGCATGCCTTTCGACTTCTCCGGCAAGTCCCGAGACGCGTCGGCCGGCGGCTGGCCGGCGCTCGATTTCTGCCTGGTGAAGGTGACCACCGACACCGGCATCACCGGCTGGGGCGACGCCTTCGCCTACCACTGCCTCGAGGCGGTGGTCGGCGCGGTCGAGCACATGATCAAGCCGGCGGTGATCGGCCAGGACGCCCGCGACATCGCCGGTCTAAGCTACCGGCTGCAGCAGAAGCTCCACCTGTTCGGCCGTTACGGGATCACCCTGTTCGCGGTGTCGGGGCTGGACATCGCGCTCTGGGACATCGCCGGCAAGGCCGCCGGCCTGCCGCTTGCCCGGCTGTTCGGCGGCACCACCGACCGGACGCTGCCGGCCTACTCGTCGCTGTTCTTCCTGCGCGACCGCGAGTTGGTGATGGCCGATGTCCGGCGCTCGCTCGACGAAGGGTATCGCTACATCAAGCTGCACGAGATCGCCGAACCGGAGGTCGGGGCGGCGCGCGAGGCGGCCGGCGACGACGTGCCGATCATGGTCGACGTCAACTGCCCCTGGACGCCCGAGCAGGCCAGGCGCATGGCGATGGCGCTTGACCAGTTCGACCTGCACTGGCTGGAGGAACCGGTGTTCCCACCGGAGGACTTCGCGTCGCTCGCCCGACTCCGCGGCGAGACCGGCGTGCCGATCGCCGCCGGCGAGAACTGGTGCACCGCCTTCCAGTTCGCCCAGGCGATCGAGGCCGGCGCCATCGACTACGCCCAGCCGAGCGTCACCAAGGTTGGCGGCATCACCGAGTTCCGCAAGGTCGCGACCCTCGCCGAGGCGGCGGGCATCCAGGTCATGCCGCACTCGCCGTATTTCGGCCCCGGGTTCCTCGCCACCCTGCAGATGGCGGCGGCCTCGCCGAACCCGGGCCTAGTGGAGCGCTTCTACATCACCCCCGAGGCCAGCCTGTACGGCGACTGGATCAACCCGGTCGGCGGCGCCTTCAAGGTGCCGGACGGACCGGGACTCGGCCTCGACCCGGATCCGGAGGTGATCAAGGAGTACCGGGTCGGGTAGAGCCGGGAGAAGGCCGGCCGGACAGACGCCCGTCGCTCCGTGGATCCCGGATCCGTCCCGCCTGCGGCGGTCCGGTCCGGGATGACGACGGGGAGAGCGAGGGGCGGCTCACTGCCTTGGTGATGGCGGGCTGTGCGGGTTCGGACCGGTCCACCTGTCAACCAGGTGACCGGTCTGTATCGGTCCGCCCCCTCCCCTCGTCGTCATCCCGGCCAAGCGCAGCGCGAGCCGGGAGCCACCCGCCACCGCGGCCGTGGTGAAAGCCGGCGCACGTCGCTTCCTGGGTCCCGGATCCGTCCCGCCGGAGGCGGTCCGGTCCGGGATGACGACGGGGAGAGAGCGGGGCGGCCCGCGCGGAGCCCCAATCACGGCGGCTTTGCGCCGGGCGCGCTGGCGGTTACCCTCGCCGCCATGTTCCTGGACGCGGTGGAGCTTCGCGACTTCTACGACGGCCATCTCGGCCTGCTGGCCCGGCGCATGCTGCGCCGGCGGGTCCGCGAGCTGTGGCCGAACCTGCGTGGCCAGTCGCTGCTCGGGCTCGGCTACGCGGTGCCTTACCTCCGGCTGTATCGGGGTGAGGCCGAACGCGTGATCGCGGCGATGCCGGCCCAGCAGGGCGTGCTGCACTGGCCGCCCGAGGGACCGAACGCCTCGGTGTTGGTCGACGAGACGGAACTGCCACTGGAGGACGCGTCGATCGACCGCATCCTGCTGGTGCACGCGCTCGAGAACACCGAGCAGCGCGCCGCCATGATGGCCGAGGCCTGGCGGGTGCTGGCCGGCAACGGCCGCCTGCTGGCGGTGGCGCCGAACCGGCGCGGCCTGTGGGCCCGCTTCGATCACACCCCGTTCGGTCACGGCCAGCCCTACACCGTCTCGCAGCTCTCCCGGGTGCTGCGCGACAGCCGGTTCACGCCGACCCGGACAGTGCACGCGCTGTACGCACCGCCCTACACCTCGGGACTGGTCATCCGTTCCGCCCCGGCGCTTGAACAGGTCGGCGACCGGTGGTTTACCACCTTCGCCGGCGTCGTCATGATCGAGGCGCAGAAGGAGGTCTACGCCGTCCGTCGCGACCGCAAGCGGGTTCTGGCCCGTGCCCGGGCGCTGCTGCCGGTCGGTCGACCCGCCTTGCCGGCGCCGGCCCGCCGCGACGCCGCCGACTGACCGCAGGCCATACAGACCAGAACCCGAACCAGGGAGGAGAGCACCGTGTACATCGTCGCCGTCAACCTTGTGGTCGACCCGAAGGACGCCGACACCTTCGCCGAGCGCATCAAGCAGCACGCCAGGAACAGCCTGACCCAGGACGGCTGCCTCGGCTTCTCGGTCAGCCGCGACCACGACAACCCGGCCTCCTTCCACCTCTGGGAGGTCTACAAGGACGCGGCTGCCTTCGACGCCCACAAGGCCGCCGACTTCATGGCCGAGTTCTCGAAGTTCGCCGGACCGCTTCTGAAGCACCGGGTCCTGGCGACCGGCAACCTGATCGTCTGAAAACCCCGGCAGCGCCGGATACAACCCGATCCAAGGAGACATGGAATGACCGACCAGGCGCCGATGCGTGGCGTACTCTCGCCGGTGGTGACGCCGTTCGACGCCGACCTGCGGCCGGACGTCGACCGGCTGACCCGGCACTGCAAGTGGCTGCTGTCGCACGATTGCGGGCTGGCGATCTTCGGCACCAACAGCGAAGGCAATTCGCTGTCGGTCGAGGAGAAGATCGACATCGTCGACCGGCTGGTCGAGGCCGGGCTCGACCCGTCCCGGATGATGCCGGGCACCGGTGCCTGCGCGCTGCCGGACACCGTGAAGCTGTCCCGGCACATGACCGAGCGCGGCTGCGGCGGCGTGCTGATGCTGCCGCCGTTCTACTACAAGGGGGTGAGCGACGAGGGCATCTACCGCTCGATCGCCGAGGTGATCAACCGGGTCGGCGACGACCGGCTGCGGGTCTACCTCTATCACATCCCGCCGGTCGCCCAGGTCGGGTTCAGCCTCGACCTGATCGAGCGGTTGATCCGCGATTTCCCGGGCATCGTCGCCGGCATCAAGGACAGCTCCGGCGACTGGAGCAACACCAAGGCGATGCTGGACCGCTTCCCGGGCTGGGGCGTGTTCGCCGGCAACGAGACGGTGCTGCTGGAGACCCTGCGCAGCGGCGGCATGGGCTGCATCTCGGCGACCTGCAACGTCAACGCCCCGGCGATCGTCGAGCTGTACCGGCGCTGGCAGGAGCCGGACGCCGAGGAGCGCCAGGCGGCCTGCACCGCGCTGCGCAACCGGGTCGGCAAATACGTCATGATCCCGGCCCTGAAGGCCACCATCGCCCACTTCTCCGGCGACCGGGACTGGCGCCGCCTGCGGCCGCCGCTGGTGGAACTGGACGACGCGACGGCCGACGCGCTCGGCCGCGACCTCGAGGCCTTCGGCTTCTCGATGCCCGGCCTCGCCTGAGACCATACCCCGGGAAGCCCGACGCCGGGCTTCCCGGACCCCGCTCAGCCTCGACGCGGTGGAAGCCGCACCAGGCGGCCATTGGCGTCGAACCGGAAGACCGGCGCCGTCACCGCCTGCCGCCGCGCCGCCGGCACCCCGACGTCGCAGCCCAGGAAGTCGAGATAGACCGGGACAGCGGCGGCAATTTCCGCGGGCGACAGATCGAGCAGGCTGTATCCGAGTTCCGCCAGCACGTCGGTATCGGGGACCTTTCCGGCGCGCCGGATCACCTCGGGGTCGGCGACCCGTTCGCCGGTCGCGGTGCCCGTCAGGGTCTTCAGCACCGTCCAGGTTCTCGGACCCCATGGAAGCAGCGTCGTCGGGTACCAGTCGAGGAACAGGCATGGCGTCCCGAACAGCAGCGGCACGACCGACAGGCCCGAGCTGGTCCCGATGTGGAAGGCGGCTTGGGCGACCAGCAGGACGTCCAGCCGCGGCGATTTCAACGGCGAGTGCGCGTAGTCGACGAAACCGGGACGCTCGGGCAGGCGGGTCATCGAGGGGTCGCCGAGCCGCACCACCGTGTAGCCCCGGTCCACCAGGGCGGAAAGCGCCGACAGGTAGTTCCCGATCCGGGCGTTGCGGGCGCTATGACGCCCCGGCCGCTTGAAGCCGTCCTCACGGCAATGCACGGTCACGTACCGGCCACCGTCCGGATGACCGACGGCGGCCAGGAAATCCGCCAGCGCTGGCCGATCACCCGACGGTATCGACAGCAGCGCCCCGCGCGCCGGGTCGACGGCGCCGGCCACGAGGCCGCACAACTCGAACCAATCCAACGTTCGCCCGTCCGCAACCTCGCTCAGCCCGCTTGCGTGGGCCTCGAAGAACAGCCCGTCCTGCTCGGTAAACTTCAGGTTGCCGGCGGCCCGCGACATCAGGTTGAACAGGTACGCGTTGGGCACCGAGTCCTTCTTCAGGCATGACCAGCGATCGGCGACCAGCCCCAGCTTCTGGGCGACCAGCAGATGCGCCAGGACCACCACATGGCCGATCGCCGAGCCCCAGGTCCGGTCGAGCGCCCGACAGCCGTCGTCCGAGGCCAGCCGACGGGTGTGGCGGTTGAAAGCCGCGTGCCGCGCCGAGAGCGCCTCGTACTCCGGCACATGCCCGGTCTCCAGGAGCACCGAGGCGGTCACCAGCAGCACATGGGCGATGACGACGCTTTGCGCGACGGAGGACGCGACCGGCCGCGGCGAGATCGCGCAGACCAGACGGGAAAAATGATCGCCCATCTCCGCGAACCTGAGTGGGCTGCGAGTCAGCTTCGCCATCAACCCCGGGCGGCGGACCAGCAGGGCCGCGGTGACGATCGCCCAGGGATAGCGCCGGTCGTGGCTTGAGGAGTTCGCCCAGCGGGCCAGATCGTCGACCGCCAGCAGATCACTGGCTTCCATGATCCGGCGCTGCGCCAGCGCGTCAAGCTCGTCGCTGACGCAGCAGTAACGCCTCGCCCAGGTCAGGATTTCGCGACCCTCCGGAAGCCTCCGGATCAGGGCGGCGAACGCGCCATGATCCGCCGGATCGTAGATCAGACGGCACACCGCCGATCGGTCAGGGTTGTCCCGGAGCGGTTCCCGAACCATTCCGGTCATGCCGTCAGCCCGTCGTCCCGACGCGACGGAACAGCAGGTTCTTGCGGTCGTCAGCGACTGCCGATTGGAAGCCGTGACGGGTGACGGCCTCGACCACCGCCCGCTTGCCCGGCTCCCACCAGCGGACCTCCATCCGCACGCTGTGCAGCCGGGGATCTCCAAGGGTCCGCTGCATGCCGGCGACGACCGCGTCCTCGCCGCCGTCGACGTCGATCTTGATCCGGGTCGGGAACGGGATCGTGCCGCTGGCCACCAGATCGTCAATCGCCACCCCCGCGACGTCGATCTCCGCCACGCCGACGGGAGCCGCCTCGCCACCGGCGCGGTACGACTGCGCCGCCACCCCCGGCACCGCCGCCTCGTGGCTGAGGCGGCCCTGCCCGCTGCTGGCGGCGGCCGCGACGGGAAGGATCCTCACGCGGTCGGCCAGCCCGTTCGCCGCCACGTTGGCGACCGCGGCGCGCAGGTTGACCGGGAACGGCTCGAGCCCGACCACCGTGCAGCCGCTCAAGCCGGCTGCCGCCACGCTGTACGTCCCGACATTGGCCCCGACGTCGAGCAGCACGTCGGCCGGCGTCAGCTCGGCGAGCCAGCGCCACATCCCCGGTTCGTGGACGAAGAAGAAGTCGAAGTGCAGGCCGAGCTCGGGCCCCATCACGTCGAACACCACGCGTCGGTCCCCGACCTGCAGCGCGTAGCGGTCGCCCTGATGCTCGACCATGACCGGCTGGCCGAAGCGGCGCCAGAACGCGATCAGCCCGCAGGCGTGCGACAGGGTGGCAAGGCGAAAGAACAGCCCCGGGTCGCCCTGGCCGAGGGCTGCGCTCCGCGTCGCAACGCAGGCCGCGAACGCGCCCTCGGCGTTCAGCGGACGATCCAGGAGCGGCGTGACGGCGAGCAGGCGGTTGACGGCGCGCAGCGTCGCCGCCCCGGCGCGATGCCGGCGCAGGGCCAGCCAGAGTCGCAACGCGTTCAGGTCGGCGTCGCCGGGCGATAGCGCCAGGGCCCCGCGCAGACTGGCGACGGCCTGCCCGAGCGGCAGCGCCGCCAGGCCGCGCGCCATCGCGTAGGGGCTTTCCCCGACAGACCGAGAACGCCCGATGCCGTCGATGGTGGTGGTCTCTGTCATGGACGGTTCCAGCGGTTCCCGAGCCACCCTCTCCTATGACGTCCGCTTGATGTCAACCGCGGCACGGTCATCCTTGCCTTCCGTCGCGGCTCCCGATAAGTGTCCTGGTCCCTTCCGGCATGAGACGACCGCATCACCATGGCCGACGCGTCCCCCTCGCTCGCGCAGCTGCGCGCCGAGATCGACGATATCGACGACACCCTGCTGGCGCTGCTGCAGCGTCGGGTGGCGATAGGACGTCGCGTTGCCGCCGCCAAGGGCGACGTGGCCGGTCCGTTCCTGCGGCCAGGCCGCGAAGCCGCGATCCTGCGCCGGCTCGCCGGGCAGGCGGCGGATGCCGATCTGCCGGTGGCGGTGATCGAGCGGGTGTGGCGCGAGATCCTGGCGGCCAATCTGGCGCGCCAGGTCGAGCCGGTCACCGTGGTGTGGGCGCCGGCCGGGGCCGAGGCGCTGGTCGATCTGGCCCACGACCGCGGCGGCGTGTCGACCCGGGTGGTTTGCGTCACCGAACCGGCAGCGGCGCTGGCCGCCGTCGCCGAGGGTCGGGCGACCCTCGCCGTGCTGCCGGCGCCGGAGCTGACCGCGTGGCGTTGGTGGCCGCTGCTGCTCGAGGGATCGCTGCCGAAGCCGCGCATCGTTGCGCGGCTTCCGCTTTTCGGGGACCCGCTGTCCGGCGCCATCGCCGGCGTCGGGGTAGCCTGCCAGGACCCCGATCCCTCCGGCGACGACGTTACCCTGATGATGGTGCCAGGGCGGTCCGAAGGCGCCCTGGACGTGGTCGACGGGCCGGACGGTGCGCCGCGCTCGCTGCTCGCCCGCGACGGCTGGTGCGCCGCCGGGGCGACTTCGGCCGGGGCCACTCCGGCCGGGGCGACTCCGGAATGGTCGATCCCGGACGGGGCCGTGCCGATCGGCGCCTACGCCCGCACCCGCGCCCACTGACCCGTTCTTTCTCCCCGAGGAGAGTTCGATGCCCAGCGTCGCTCCCAAAGCGTCCATTGCCGACCTGATCGGCTGCAAGCCCGCGCTGGCCGGCGCGCCGGGCCCGGGCCGGGTGGTGCGGCTGCACGTCAACGAGGGCGCGCTCGGGCCGTCGCCGAACGCCATGGCGGCGATGCAGTCGATGGCCTCGCGCATCCACCAGTACCCGGCGGTCGACGCCTCGGGCCTGGCCGCCGCGCTCGGCCGCAAGCACGGCATCGACCCGGATCGGATCGTCCTGGGCTGCGGGTCGGACGAGCTGATCCAGGTGCTCTGCCTCGCCTATGTCGAGCCGGGCGAGGAGGTCATCCACACCCAGTACGGGTTCCTGCTGTTCCCGGCGGCCGCCAAGATCGCCGGCGGCGTACCGGTCTCGGCTCCGGACGACGGCTACACCGCCAGCGTCGACGCCATCCTGGCGCGGTTGACGCCGCGCACCAAGCTGGTGTTCCTCGCCAACCCCAACAACCCGACCGGCACCTGCCTGGCCAGCGACGAGGTCCGCCGCCTGCGGGCCGGGCTGCCCGACCGGGTGATGCTGGTGCTCGACGCGGCCTACGCCGAGTACGTCCAGCGCAACGACTACACCGCCGGCATCGAACTGGTGGAGCAGACCGACAACACGGTCATGCTGCGAACCTTCTCCAAGGCGTTCGGCATGGCCGGGCTGCGGCTCGGCTGGGCGTATTGCCCAAAGCCGGTGGCGGACGTGCTGTACTCGGTTCGCCCGCCCTACGGCGTCAACATCCCGGCCCTGGCGGCGGGCGTCGCCGCGATCGAGGACCAGGCGTTCCAGGACGCCACGATCGCCCACAACGACCGCTGGATGCCGTGGCTGCAATCCCGGTTCCGTGAGCTCGGGCTCGAGCCGCTGCCGACCGTCGCCAACTTCGTGATGGTGCGGTTCCCGGCCGAGCCGGCGCGCAACGCCGACGCCGCCCGCCGATTCCTGGCCGGACGCGGCATCCTGGTGCGCGAGATGGCCGGCTACGGCGCACCCGAGTTCATCCGGCTGTCGGTCGGCAGCGAGGCGGACAACCACCTCCTGGTCGAGGCGATCCGCGATTTCCTGAACGGGGCCGGGTCATGACGGACGGGATCGTGTTCGAGCGCATGGCGCTGATCGGCATCGGCAACCTCGGCTCGTCGATCGCCCGCGCGGTGCGATCGCGCGGGCTGGTGGGATCGGTCGTCGCTGCCGACCGGTCCGCCGAGGCCCGGACGCGGGCGGCCGAGCTCGGCCTCGCCGACGGCTTCTTCGAGAACCCGGCGGACGCGGTGCAGGACGCCGACATCGTGGTCATCTGCACCCCGATCGGCACCTACGGCGCGATCGCCGAGGCCATCGCCCAGCACCTGAAGCCGGGCGCCACCCTGACCGACATCGGCTCGGTCAAGCAGGCGGTGGTCGCCGCCGTGCAGCCGCACGTGCCGGCCGGCGTGCATTTCATCCCGGGCCATCCGATCGCCGGCACCGAGAAATCCGGCCCCGATGCCGGCTCGGGCGCGCTGTTCGAGGGCCGCTACTGGATCCTGACGCCGCTCGAGGACGGCGACCCGGCGGCGGTCGCCCGGCTGGCGGGACTGTGGTCGGCGTGCGGCGCGATCGTCGAGGAACTGCCGGCCGCCTACCACGACAAGGTGCTGGCGGTGACCTCGCACCTGCCGCACCTGATCGCCTACACCATCGTCGGCACCGCCTTCGACCTGGAGGGCCAGGAGCAGCGCGACGTCATCCGGTTCTCGGCCGGCGGCTTCCGCGACTTCACCCGCATCGCCGGCTCGAACCCGATCATGTGGCGCGACATCTTCCTGAACAACCGCGAGGCGGTCCTGGAGATGCTGCAGCGCTTCAGCGAGGACCTCAGCTACCTGCAGCGCGCCATCCGCTGGGGCGAGGGCGACAAGCTGGAGGAGCTGTTCACCAAGACCCGCGAGATCCGCCGCGGCGTGGTCGAGGCCAACCAGGCGCAGCCGTTCCCGTACGGCGGCAACGGCCAGTAGGCCGGGTCTTGGAAAGAGGCCACGTTAATCGGCGATCGAGCGGACCTTGCCGATGGCGATCTGGCCGATCCGGACGGTGCCGTCCTGCACCGTCAACGGCGCCTTGAAACGCTGCCTGGAGCCGTCGGCGGACGGCTCGCTGGCCGCGATCGCCGCCAGCTTCAGCAGCGCCGCCTGACCCGGCTTCATGCGGCCCTGCGCCACCAGCCGGTCCAGGGTCTCGGCCACGCCCTGGATCTCGGCGGTGCCGGCGCCCTCCGGCCGCAGCGCCGCGTCCAGCGCGAAGGTGCCGTCGCCGACCAGATCGACCGGCGACCACGAGATGACCAGGCGGTCGACATCGATCACCCCGCCGGCGTCGCGCCACAGCGCCAGGCCGGGCACACCGGCGCTGGGGTCGACCGGCCCGCGCAGCGCCGCCGCCAGGGTGACGCTGGCGGGGCCGTCGAACGGCAATTCCTCGGCGCCCGACGGCCGGACGCCGTCGGCGTGGGCGTTCACGGTCATGGTCGCGGGGACCGCGCCGGCGGCGTCGCCGGGGTTGCCGACCGGGGCCGGGTCGATGCTGGCGTCGACCGCGTCGATCCGCGCCAGCACGGCGCCGCCCGGCCCGATGAGATCGAGGTTGCGCAGGATCAGGTCGATCCGTTCCGGTCCCTGCCGGCTGAGGGTGATGACCGCGGACGCCATGTCGGCGTCGCCGGTGATCGAGCCCCAGGTGCCGGCGACACTGGCGCGGCCGCCGCTGGTCGGGCGCAGGGTCAGCCGCAGCGGGTTCCACATCGGCGCACTGGCGATCACCTCGGGCGCCGCCGCCGTCAGCAATGTCACGCCGTCCTCGCGGACCCAGTGCACCTCGCGCGTGTGGATCTCGACGGTCAGCGGAAAGCCACCCACCCGCACCGGTCCGTGCTGGATCCGGTCGCCCTGCGCCCGGCGCTCGGCGACAAAGTTCGTCACCGCCGCCTCGGCGCGCATCGCCAGCAACTGCCAGGCGATGGTCCAGCCGGCCGCGAACAGCAGCCCGAAGCCAAGCGCGATCACGGTGAGACGGCGGCGCCACGAGCGTCGGCGAACGGCCCGATCGGTGGGCCCGGTTGTCTCGGACGACGACATTGCGTAAGCGGACCGGCCGGTTCACGGGACCGGCGGAGCATAGGCGCGTGGAGCGGCGGATGAAAGAGGCGGTTGCCGAAGGGTTCTGGGTGTTCGGCTACGGCTCGCTGATGTGGAATCCTGGTTTCGCCTTCGAGGAGCAGGCGGCGGCGCGGCTGCTCGGCCGCCACCGGCGGCTGTGCGTGGTGTCCCGCCATCACCGCGGCAGCGCCGAGCGGCCCGGGCTGGTGATGGGTCTGGACCGCGGCGGGTCGTGCCGCGGCGTGGCCTACCGGGTGCCGGCGGAGGCCGCCGCCGAGACCCTGACCTACCTCGACGAGCGCGAGATCGCCCACTACCCGGTGTACCGCCGCGCCGTGCTGCCGGTCGTGCTCGACGGCGCCGACGGTCCCCGCCAGGTCGCCGCTGTCGCCTACGTCGTCGACCGTAGCGATCCCGATTACGCCGGCCACCTCACGGTCGAGCAGCAGGCGGCGATCGTCGCCGCGGCCCGAGGGCTCTCGGGCGACAACCGCGGCTACCTCGCCTCGACCGTCCGGCACATCCACGCCCTGGGATTCAGCGACCGCCGGCTGGAGGCGGTGCTTCACGCCCTCGGCGAACGGCTCTAGCATCCGGGTCGAGACCGCGCCCGCCCGCGGCGACCAGGAGGAAGCCTGCCCAGGAGGACGACCGCCATGAACGCGCCGACCCGCATGAGCCACCTGTTGACCCCCGAGGAAATCGAGCACTACCACGAGCACGGCTACGTCACCCCGCGCTGGCGGCTGCCGTCGGACCGGCTCGACCGGCTGCGCGCCGACCTCGACGCGCTGCTGGCCGCCAACCAGGGCGTCAGCCGGGATTCGATGTTCTGCCCGCACATCACCACCGGCGGGACCCAGGGGCTGCAAGGCTCCAACACATGGCTGGAGCACGCCCGAATCCCAGAAGTGCTCGATCAGGTGTCCCAGGTGATCGGGCCGGACTTCCTGCTGTGGGGCACCACCGTGTTCGGCAAGCCCGCCGGCACCGGCAAGCGGGTGCCCTGGCACCAGGACGGCGAGTACTGGCCGATCCGACCGCTGGCCACCTGCTCGGCGTGGATCGCGCTCGACGACGCCACCCCGGAGAACGGCTGCCTGCGCGTCATCCCGGGCAGCCACAAGCAGCGGCGGCTGCGCGCCCACACTCAGAAGGACAGCCCGGACCTGGTGCTGAACCAGGAACTGAACGCCGAGGAGTACGACGAGGCCGACGCCGTCGACATCGTCCTGGAGGCCGGCCAGCTGTCGCTGCACGACGTCTACCTGGTGCACGGCTCCGAGCCGAACCGGTCGACACGGCGGCGCGCCGGGTTCGTGTGCCGCTACATGCCGACCACCTCGCATTTCGACCACGGCTACGGCAGCGAGTTGCAGAAGCGCTCGGGTCAGGTTGATTTCGGCACCCGCGCGCTCTGGCTCATGCGCGGCCGGGACGTCTGCGGCCGTAACGATTTCACCGTCGGGCACTGAGCCCGGCGCGGATCACCCGATGGCGCGGGCGTGCCACTCGGGAAAGCGGCGCGACGACGCGTAGTAGTGCGGGGTCCCGCCGTTGGCGAGGTCCACGTGGAACTGCGGGTTCGAGATGGTCGTGGTGGTGATGTCATAGTGGACGAGTTCGCCGGCCGCCTTGACGCCGATCGCCCAGACATGGCGGAAGCTCTGCTGAAGCCGGTTCAGCGTCTCCAGGTATACCGCCTCGTCGAGCAGGAAGATCTCGACCTGGAGGGCCTCGGGCGGTGACTCGCGAAGGGTGCGCTCGGCGCCGCGCAGCACCCCCAGTTCCGCGCCCTCGACGTCGATCTTCCAGAACGACGCCCGCGGCAGGTCCAAATCGTCGAGCCGTCGGGTTTCGACGGTGTGAATTTCCCCGGCGTCGACATCGTCGCGCTTGGTCATGTCGAAGAACGCCCGCGACAGGCTGGCGGCGCCGTCGCTGCGCCTCGGCACGATCAGGTCCTGGTGGCCGTGGCGGTCGGCGAGCGCGTACGGGACCAGCCGGAACCCGGGATCGGCGGCAAGAGCCCCGGGCATGCGCTCGCGGTTGCGGGCCAGCGGCTCGAACGCGTAGACCGTCGAGGCGCCACGCGCCCAATAGGCGGTGGCGGTGTCGCCATCGAAGGCGCCGATGTCGAACACCACGTCGCCAGCCTGCACGAACCACTCGGCGCCGAACCTGTCGAGAGTGTCCATCGCGCTTTCCGGACCGCGCCCGGTCCGGCTGGCCGCCTCAATACATGTGCTGGCCGCCGTTGATGCTGAGCGTCGAGCCGGTGACGAAGCCGGCGTCGTCGGCGGTCAGGAACACCACGCCGCGGGCGATCTCCGAGGCGGCCCCCAGACGGCCGACCGGGATGCGGGCCTTGATCTTGTCCAGGACGTCGGCCGGCACGGCCGCCACCATGTCGGTGTCGATGTAGCCCGGCGCGATGGCGTTGACCGTGATTCCGGCGCGCGCGCCCTCCTGGGCCAGGGCCTTGGTGAAGCCGTGGATGCCGGACTTGGCGGCGGCGTAGTTGACCTGCCCGTACTGGCCGGCCTGGCCGTTGATCGAGCCGATGTTGACCACCCGGCCGAACTTGCGGGACCGCATGCCTTCGATGGTGCAGCGGCACATGTTGAAGCAGGAGCCGAGGTTGGTGTCGATGACGGCCTGCCACATTTCGTGGTCCATCTTGTGGATGGTACCGTCGCGGGTGATGCCGGCGTTGTTCACCAGGATGTCGATCGGGCCGACCTCCGCCTCGACCTTGGCGACGCCGGCTTGGCAGGCGGCGTAATCGGAGACATCCCATTTGAAGGCGGGGATGCCGGTGCGCTGGGTGAATTCCTTTGCCCGCTCGTCGTTGCCGGCGTAGTTCGCCGCCACCTTGCAGCCGGCGTCCTTCAGGGCGATCGAGATCGCCTCGCCGAGGCCTCGGGTCCCGCCCGTAACCAGTGCCACGCGTGCCATCGTCTTCACTCCCTGTTCGTTGCCCCCTGGGGCGCGTCCCGGATCGTCCGCCCGGGTAACGCCGGTGGTTCCTGCGCTGGCGCGAGCGCGCTCAGTCGCGCTCGACGCACATCGCCACGCCCATGCCGCCGCCGATGCACAGCGTGGCGAGGCCCTTCTTGGCGTCGCGCCGCTGCATCTCGTGCAGCAGGGTGATCAGCACGCGGGCGCCGGAGGCGCCGATCGGGTGGCCGATGGCGATCGCGCCACCGTTGACGTTGACCCGGTCCGGGTCCCAGCCGAGGTCCTTGTTGACCGCGCAGGCCTGGGCGGCGAACGCCTCGTTGGCCTCGATCAGGTCGAGGTCGTCGATCGACCAGCCGGCCTTCTTGAGGGCCAGGCGGCTCGCCGGGATCGGGCCGGTGCCCATGATGGTCGGGTCGACGCCGGCGGTCGCCCAGGAGGCGATGCGGGCGAGCGGGGCGACGCCGCGCTTGGCGGCGTTCTCGGCGCTCATCAGCACCAGCGCCGCGGCACCGTCGTTGATGCCGGAGGCGTTGCCGGCGGTCACCGTCCCGCCGTCGCGCAGGAACGCCGGGCGAAGCTTGGCAAGTGTCTCCAGCGTGGTGTCGGGCTTCAGGTACTCGTCGGCGTCCACCGTCACGTCGCCCTTGCGGGACTTCACGGTGACCGGCGCGATCTCGTCCTTGAAGCGGCCGGCGGCCTGGGCGGCCGCCGCCTTCTGCTGCGAGGCGAAGGCGAACGCGTCCTGCTGGTCGCGGGTGATCTGGAACTTCTGCGCGACGTTCTCGGCGGTGTTGCCCATGTGGTAGCCGTGGAAGGCGTCCCACAAGCCGTCCTTGATCATGGTGTCGATGAACTGCAGGTCGCCCATCCGCTGGCCGCCGCGCAGGTGCTGGGCGTGGGTCGACAGGCTCATGCTCTCCTGGCCGCCGCAGACCATCACCTGGGCGTCGCCGAGCATGATCGCCTGGTAGCCGAGCGCCACGGTGCGCAGACCGGAGCCGCAGACTTGGTTGATGCCGTAGGCGGTGCGCTCGACCGGGATGCCGGCGCCGATGGCAGCCTGGCGGGCCGGGTTCTGGCCCTGGGCGGCGGTCAGCACCTGCCCCAGCACCACCTCGTCGACCTCGGCCGCGTCGGTCTGGGCGCGCGCCAGGGCGGCGCGGATCGCGACCTCGCCCAACTGGCTGGCGGGCATCGCGGCGAACGCGCCGTTGAACGCGCCGACCGGCGTGCGGGCGGCGCCGGCGATCACGACCTGGGTCATGTCAGTCTCCCTTTCGAAGCGTCGTTCGGACGATGGCGTCCGTGTCGGGTGGGCCGGCCGATCGCGCGACCCGTTGCCTTCGGACCAAGATAGGGCGGGGCCGGGTGTCCCACAACCGCCCGCGCGCGGCGTCGAACCTTGGTATCATCACGTCAGTGAGCGGGTCTTCTCTCCAATCGACGTCATCAAGTCAGTGAGCGTGCTCTCTCCCTTTGCCGTCACCCCGGAAGCCGTGGCGAAGCCGCGGCTGTCCGGGGCCCACAGGGCGACGGTGGCGTGCCGATCGTCCCGCCGACGGAGCGGCGGGTGGTTCACGGCTCGCGCTGCGCATCCGTCGGCTATTCCCGCGCCGCCGCCCCGACCAGCGGGTACTGGCTCCACATCCCGGGCTCCATAACCGGCTCGGCGCGCGCCAGGTAGCGGCCGTCGAGCTGGTCGAAGCGGTGCACGCCGAGCAGGCCGAGGTCGATCCGGCACTCCTCCTCCAGCAGTTCCAGCACCCGCACCACGCCGGCCGTCCCGCCGGCGGCCAGCCCGCAACACAGCAGCCGGCCGATGCCGACCACGTCGGCACCGAGCGCGCGCGCCTTGGCGATGTCGGTGCCGCGCACCACGCCGCCGTCGACCACCACCGTCGCCCGGCCGCGTACCGCGTCGACCACCTCCGGCAGCGCGTCGAGGGCGCCGAGCCCGTGGTCGAGCTGGCGGCCGCCGTGGTTGGAGACGAACACCGCGTCGGCGCCGTGCTCGATCGCGAGGCGGGCGTCCTCGGCGGTGGCGATGCCCTTGAGGACCAGCGGGATGTCGTAAGTCTTCTTGAAGCGCGCGATGTCGGTCCAGTTCAGCGCCTTCTGGAACTCCATGCCGGGGACCTGGCGCCACGGCTTGACGAAGCGGTTGGCGAGGTCGCGCTCGCGCCGGCTGTACCAGGCGCTGTCGACGGTGATCGCGAAGGCGTCGTAGCCGTGGTCGACGGCGCGGGCGACCACCCCGTCGAGCCAGTCGTCGTCGCCGCGCTTGTACAGGCAGAACACCTTCACGCCGCCTTCGACCTTCGCCACATCCTCCAGCGGCACGGTGCCGACCGATGACAGGAACAGCGGCACCCCGAACTCGGCGGCGGCGCGCATGGCGGCGCGCGGCCCGTCGGGGTGGAAGCTCTCAAGCGAGCCGATCGGGCACAGCAGCACCGGCAGCCGGAGCCGGTGGCCGAGGAAGGTGCCGCCGGTGTCGACCTCGCGCATGTCGTTCAGCACCCGCGGCCGAAACGCCCAGCGGTCGAAGGCCAAACGGTTGCGCCGGAGCGTGGTCTCGCTCTCGGTACCGCCGCGCAGGTAGTCCCAGACGTTGCTGTCGAGCCGGGTCCGAGCCCGGTCGACCACCTCGTGCAGGGTCTGGCAGGCCTCGCGCAGAATCTCGATGGTTTCCTCGCCTTGCGTCGTGTTCGTGTCGTTCATGCCGGTGCGGTCTCCAGGTTCTCGGATAGCCAGTCGATCAGGGTGCTCCAGGCCCGGCGCGGCGCGGCGGCGCCGACCACCATGCCGATGTGCCCCATCGCCACGTCGGCGCGGGTCGCGTGGGGCAGCAGCTCGGCCAGCGCGCGCGCCGAGGCCGGCGGCACGATGCGGTCACGCGCCGGGATCATCACCAGGGCAGGCGCCTCGACCCGTTCAGGCTCAACCGGGCGGCCGGCGATCCGCCAGCAACCGGCGGCCGGCGTGTTGCGGCCGTACCACTCGAACAGCGCCTCGCGTGCCACCGGGGCCGCCAGCGGAACGCCGTCGTTCAGCCAGTCCTCGAGCGCGACGAACTCCACCGCCCCCGGGCTGGCGGGCTCGAGGTCGGCGAAGCGCAGGAACTTGCGGATGACCAGCATCGGGTCGAGCGCGAAGAACAGGGTTTGAATCAGATCGGTCGGCAACCAGCCGGACTGCTCGATCATAGCCGTGAGCCACGGTTGCGCCAGGGGCAGGGAGGCGGCGATTGGCGGCGCGTCGGCGGAAAAATCCCAAGGGGTGGCCAGCAGAGCCAGCGCTCCGGTGTCGCGCGGCCGGCGCTGAGCCAGCGCCAGCGCCAGCAGCCCGCCCATGCAGTAGCCGAGCACCGCCGGGCGGCGGCCGGAAATCGTCAGCACCGCCTCCAGCGCCCCCTCCAGGCGGCCGGCAACATAGTCGGTCAGGGTGAACCCCCGCTCGGCCTCGCCCGGGTATCCCCACTCGACCAGGAACGGCCGAAAGCCGGCGGCAGCAAGCGCGCGCAGCAGCGACCGCCCGGGCGCGAGATCGAGGACATAGCCGCGGTTGACCAGCGACGGCACCACCAGGATCGGCGCGCCACCGAGCGGAACCGCCGCCTCCGGCACCGCGCCGTAATCCAGGAGTCGGGTGGTGCCTTCCTTCCAGCACACCGGCGGGTCGAGCACCGGGCGATGGTAGGGATGCGCCCGGTAAGCTTGCACGCCGTCCAGGAAGCGCCCCATCCGGCGGCGCGCCTCCTCGTCGACGGCCTGCTCGAAACTCGGGATCGTGGCGCCGGCTGTGCCGCGGTCAGCCTCGGCCGCCCGTGCCGCCTCCAGGGCCGCGAGCTGCTCCCTCAGGCTGGCGGCCGCCGCGCTCGAACCGGGCTTCCAGTCGATCGATCCGCTCTTCCAGGCGGCGGAGCTCGCGTAGGACGACAGCCAGGTCGCCGCCGCCGTGGTCAGGTACAGCGGCAGCGGCCGCGGCCCCGGCCGCGGTGGGACGCCGCTCGCCGGCGTGTCGCTGTGGGCGCTGCTCTCCTGGCCGACCATGCTCCCGCCGTCCCTCGCTCGCCTGGCCGCTGCACGCCGGATCGCCGGACGCCGCGGCATCATACCGCTCGTCGCCGGCCGGCCGGTACCCCGGTTGCAGCCCGTCGCCCGGTCCGGCGCCCGGCGGCGCGCCTGGCGGACGGCCCGGGCCCGTCCACAGCGCGCTCCAGCGGCGGATGGCGTCGGCCATCTCGGGGTCGGTGGCCATCGCCTGCACCTGGTCCTGCCAAAGGTCAAGGAAGCGGCGGGCCAGTTCGTTCGGGTCGGGAGCGCGCGTCATGGCGGCGGAGTATGTCACGCGCCCGGATTCCGGCCAAGCGACGGAAGCCCGGGCCAGCGCCCTGATTTCGCGACGCGGCACGCCGGGAACCCAAGCGTTTCCAAGTGTTTCCAACCTTACCCGTTGCAAAGCAAAAGACAAACGCGCAGTGTTTCAAACGCGCAGTGTTTGATACGGTTCGAGCCAAGGTCGTGCGAACCGTGGAACCGGAGGCGGCCAGTCGGGCGCCACGATGAGGGAGCAGCGGACGACGTGATGGCGGAAAAGACCAGGACATCCCGCGCCCAGAACGGCAAGGCCGACGGCGACAACGGCGTCGTCACCATCAAGAAATACGCCAACCGGCGCCTCTACAACACCGCGACCAGCAGCTACGTCACCCTCGACCATCTCTGCCAGATGGTTAAGGAGGACGTGGACTTCGTGGTGTACGACGCCAAGACCGGCGAGGACATCACCCGGGCGGTGCTGACGCAAATCATCGTGGAGGAGGAGGGCAAGGGTCAGAACCTGCTGCCGATCGGCTTCCTGCGCCAGCTCATCGGGTTCTACGGCGACAACCTGCAGATGGTGGTGCCGCGCTACCTGGAGACGGCGATGACCACATTCTCCGACAACCAGGATCGCATGCGGAGCTACATGAAGGAGGCGTTCGGGGGCCTGTTCCCGTTCACCCAGTTCGACGACATGACGAAGACCAACCTGGCCATGTTCGAGCAGGCCATGAAGATCTTCACCCCTCCGGTCGGCGGCCCGATCAAGCCGACGCCGACGACGGCCGAGCCGGAGTCCAGCGCCGACCAGACCGCAGCCGCCGTGCGCACCCTGCAGGACCAGGTGGAACAGCTCCGCCATCAGCTCGAGAAACTCGGCACGACCGACAAGTCCTGACACCTCGCCGGAGGATCCCGCCGTCGGTCGTCGCACGGCTTGGCACCGGGCTATGCCCTGAGGGTGCCGCCGGTGTGCTTCTCGACGGCGGCAACGATCTTGCGGCCGACCGCCTCGATCTGCTCGTCGTTCAGGGTCGCGATCCGTGGCTGCAGGGTGACCTCGATCGCGATCGACTTGGCGCCCTCGGCCACGCCGGCGCCGCGGTACTCGTCGAACACCCGCACCCCGTCGATCAGCGCCTTGTCGGCCCCGGCGGCGGCGCGCACCAGCTTGTCCGCCGGAACCTCGTCGGCGACCACGAAGGCGAAGTCGCGGATCACCGCCTGGAACGGAATGCGTTCCAGCAGCGGACGCTGGGGTCCCTTGCGTTTCGGCATCGGCACCGCGTCCAGCAGCACCTCGAAGGCGACCGCCGGGCCCTTCAGGCCGAAGGCCTGCAGGATGCGCGGGTGCAACTCGCCGAAGCGGGCCAGCACCGTCGGCCCGAGGCGCAGGCAGCCGGACCGGCCCGGGTGGTACCAGGCGGGAGCGTCGGTGGTGACCTGCAAATTGCCGGCCGGCGCCTCCAGCGCTTCCAGCAGGTCGACGGCGTCGGCCTTGGCGTCGAAGGCGTCGACCGCCCGGTCGCCCTTGTGGACGTCGCGCGGGCCGGTGCGGCCGTGGCGCAGGCCTGACGCGACCCAGGCCTGGTCCTCCGGCCGGTCGCCGGCGTATTCCGGACCGACCTCGAACAGCGCCAGATCCGGGTAGCCCTGGTTGGCGTTGCGCGCCGCGGCGCTCAGCAGGTTCGGCAGGATCGCCGGGCGCATCACGTCGAGATCGGCGCTGATCGGGTTGACCAGGGTGCGCTCGGCGCCGACGCCGCCGAACAGCGCGGCCTGGCGCGCCGGCAGGAACGAGAAGGTCACGGCCTCGATCAGGCCGCGGCCGGCGAGCGCGCGCTTGGCGAGCCGTCGGCGGTTCTGCTCCGGCGTCAGGGCCGGCGGCGGGACCGTGGCGTCGCGCTCCATCGAGACCGGCCGGATGGCGTCGAAGCCGTTGACCCGCACCACCTCCTCGACCAGGTCGGCCTCGCCGTCGATGTCGCCGCGCCAGGGCGGCGGCGTTACCGCCATGGCCTCGCCGGCGCCGGACACCTCGAAGCCGAGCGCGCCCAGGATCCGCTTGGCTTCCGGCTCCGCCACCTCGACCCCGCACAACCCGGCGATGCGCGAGTGCCGCAGCGGGATGGCGCGGCGCCAGTCCGGTTCGGCGCCGGCGACCACCAGCTCGCTCGCCTCGCCGCCGCAGATCTCCTGCACCAGCCGGGTGGCGACCTCGGCTCCCCAGAACGGCGAGGTCTGGTCGAGGCCGCGCTCGAACCGGTAGCGGGCGTCGGACTGGACGCCGAGCTTGCGGCCGGTGGCGGCGACCGAGGTCGGGTCGAAGATCGCGACCTCGAGGAACATGTCGGTGGTGGCCTCGGACACGCCGGAGCGCTCGCCGCCCATGACGCCGGCGAGGTCGTCGGCGCCGTGGTCGTCGGCGATCACCAGCATGTCATCGTCGAAGATGTACTCGCGGCCGTTCAGGGCCAGGTACTTTTCGCCCGGCCGCGCCAGCCGGATCACCAGGTCGCCGGCCACCTTGGCCGGGTCGTAGGCGTGCAGCGGCCGGCCGAGGTCCAGCATCACGTAGTTGGTGATGTCGACCAGCGCCGAGATCGGCCGCAGCCCGACCGCGCGCAGCCGGTCCTGCATCCATTTCGGGCTCGGCCCGTTGCGGACATCGCGGAAGTACCGCCCGACCACCAGCGGGGCCAGGCGGCCACGGTCGGCCGGCAGGTCGATGCGCCATTTCAGCGGGCTGGCGAAGCCGCCCTTCACCGGCGAGGTGTCGAGCGGCTTCAGCGTGCCGACGCCGGCGGCGGCAAGGTCGCGGGCGATGCCGCGCACGCCGAGGCAGTCGCCGCGGTTCGGGGTGATGGCGACGTCGATCAGCGGGTCGTCGAGCCCGGCCCACGCCGCCCAGTTCGCGCCGACCGGGGCGTCGGCGGGCAGGTCGATGATGCCCTCGTGATCGTCCGACAGGCCGAGCTCGCGCTCGGACAGCAGCATGCCGTTGGATTCCTCGCCCCGGATCACGCCCTTCTTCAGGTCTACCCCCGTGCCGGGAATGTGGGTCCCGGCGGGCGCGAACACGCCGCGCATGCCGGTGCGGGCGTTCGGCGCGCCGCACACCACCTGGACGACGCCGTCGCCGGCGTCGACCTTGCAGACCCGCAGACGGTCGGCGTTCGGGTGCTGCACCGCCTCGACCACGTGGGCGATGCGGAACGGCTTGAACGCCGCGGCGCGGTCCTCCACCCCCTCCAGCTCGAGCCCGAGCATGGTGAGGCGGTCGGTGATCTCGGTCAGCGACGCGGTGGTGTCGAGATGGGCCTTCAGCCAGCTCAGCGTGAACTTCATGGCTCAGAGCCCTCCGGCCACGGTCGGCTGGGCGATCGGCACGAAGCCGTAATGGCGCAGCCAGCGCAGGTCGCTGTCGTAGAACGGCCGCAGGTCGGGAATGCCATATTTCAGCATGGCGATGCGCTCGATCCCCATGCCGAAGGCGAAGCCCTGGTACTCGGTCGGGTCGATTCCGGCGTTCGCCAGCACCCGCGGGTTGACCATGCCGGAGCCGAGGATCTCCAGCCAGTCGCCGCCGGCGCCGATGGTCAGCCCGCCGCCCTTGCGCGAGCAGCCGATGTCGACCTCGGCCGAGGGCTCGGTGAACGGGAAGTAGGACGGCCGGAACCGCACCGGCAGGTCGTCGATGCCGAAGAACGCCCGGCAGAAGTCGATCAGACAGCCCTTGAGGTGGCCCATGTGGGTCTTCTTGTCGACCACCAGCCCCTCGACCTGGTGGAACATCGGCGAGTGGGTGGCGTCGTGGTCGGAGCGGAAGGTGCGGCCGGGCACGATGATGCGGATCGGCGGCGTCACCTTCTCCATGGTGCGGATCTGCACCGGCGAGGTGTGGGTGCGCAGCACCTTGCGGCGGCCGTCGGCGCCGGGCTGCAGGTAGAAGGTGTCGTGCTCCTGCCGCGCCGGATGGTCCTCGGGGATGTTGAGGGCGGTGAAGTTGTAGTAGTCGCTCTCGATGTCGGGACCCTCGGCCACCGTGAAGCCCATCTCGCCGAAGATCGCGGTCAGCTCGTCGATGGTCTGGGTGATCGGGTGGATGCGGCCTCGCGCCTCGGCGCGGGCCGGTAGCGACACGTCGATCCGCTCGCGCGCCAGCCGGGCGTCCAAGGCGGCGTCGCTCAGCGAGGCTCGCCGTCTCTCCAGCGCGTCCGCCACCGCGTCCTTCACGGCGTTCAGGGCGAGTCCTGCCGCCTTGCGCGATTCCGGGTCGAGACCGCCCAGCGCCTTCATGCGCTCGGTGAGTCGGCCCTTCTTGCCGAGCGCGGCGATCCGCACCTGCTCCAGCGCGTCGGGGTCACCGGCCCGGTCGATCTCGGCCAGCAGTTCCGCGCGCAACGCGTCGACGTTATCCATGCGATCCCCGAAGTTCAGACTTCCCTTGTCGAGGGCGCCGTTTTAGCCGTTGGCGTCGCGATTTGCGAGCCTCGGTTGCCGGGGGCTCGACAGCTCTGCCCGCCGGACCGGTCGTCCGGCACACCGAGCGGGACGCTGGCCCCCTCTTGGCGCAGGGTCTGGTCCTCGACTCCGCTGGTCTCCGGCCAGCAACAGCGGTCCCGACGAGCGCAAGGCCTGAGCTGCAAGGCCGACAGATCGGCTTCCTGCGGCCGGCCGAGAGTGTCCGGGGAGGCCATCCAACGGGCGGAACGAACCGCGAGGCGGCGACCCGCTCCAGTCCGGGATCCGTACCAGTCGTTCACCGCCAGGACGGCGGGCTGCGTCGTCAGGCGGGCGATACGTTCGCCGTACCACGTCGGGTGGCGCGGCGCCTGCGTCAGCCGATGAACTTCGGCATCACCCAGCGCGGCAGCGCCAGGATCGCTTCGGGGAAGACAATAACGAAAAGCAGCACCCCGAGCATCGGCAGCAGGATGATGCAGACGTCCTTGAGCGCGTGCACCAGCTTGATCTGGCCGACCGATGCCGCGATCAGCAGGCAGAGCCCGTAGGGCGGGGTGATCAGCCCGAAGGCGAGCGACACCACGCCGATGATCGCGAAGTGGATCGGGTGGATGCCGGCGGCCTCGGCGACCGGCAGCAGGACCGTGCCGAGGATGATGATCGCCGGGATGGCGTCGATGAACATGCCGACGATCAGGAACGCGGCGGCGATCAGCAGCCCGGTCTCGATCGGCCCGCTGCCCCAGGTCGCCATGACCGCGACCAGCGATTTCGGGATCTGGAAGAACGCCAGGATCCAGCCGAAGGCCGAGGCGGTACCAATGCAGAACAGCGCGATCGCTGCGAACCGGGCGCTGTCGTAGAGCACGATCGGCAGAGTGCGGAGGGTCACCGTGCGATACACGAACAGCCCGAGCGTCAGGGCGTACAGCACCGCCACCACCGACGCCTCGGTCGGGGTGAAGAATCCGCCGACGATGCCGCCGACGATGATCAGCGGCGTCATCATGGGCAGCGCCGCGCTGGCCAACGCCCGTCCGAGTTCCGGCGCGGTGGAGCGGGCGTAGACCGGGTAGCCGCGCCGGATAGCGTAGACGTAGACCAAAGCCATCAGCGACAGCCCGATCAGCAGGCCCGGCAGCACGCCGGCCAGGAACAGCCCGCCGATCGACACCGACATGAGGCCGCCCCACACCACCATCAGGATGCTGGGCGGGATGATCACGCCCATCACCGACGAGCAGGCGGTGATCGCCACCGAGAAGCTGGAATCGTAGCCCTGCTTCTTCATCTGCGGGATCAGCAGCGAGCCGATGCCGGCGGCGTCGGCCGTCGACGAGCCGGAGATGCCGGCGAACAGCATCGACACCATGACGTTGATGTGGCCGAGGCCGCCCGGCAGGTGGCCGACCAGGGCTTTCGACAGCTCGACCAGGCGCTGGGTGATGCCGGCCGAGTTCATCAAATTGGCGGCCAGCAGGAAGAACGGCACCGCCAGCAGGATGAAGGAGTTGTAGGAGACGAACATCTGGTCGAACAGCAGGGTCGGCGACAGCCGGTCCGACAGGAAGAAGACCGGAACGCAGGCGAGGCCGAGGGCGAACGCCACCGGGACCCGCAGGATCACCAGCAGGGCGAAGCCCCCGAACAGGATGGCGGCGACCTCACCCGGCGACATCGGAATTCCCCCGCGTGTCGGTGCCTTTGATCTTGGCGATGTCGATCGCGATCTTCTCGATCAGGAACAACGTCCAGACCACCCCCGCGAGCGGCCAGGCGGCGTAGATCGCGATCATCGGCAGCTCGAAGATCTCCGAGCTTTGCATCAGCCCCTCGTCGGCGAACTGCTTGCCGTACCAGATGAAGCACAGCGCCAGCGCCGCCATGATCAGGTGCACCACCAGCTTGGCCCAGCCCTCGCCGGCGGCGGTCTTGGGGTGAGGCAGCACGTCGACGTCGAAGTGGGTGTCGTCGCGCACCGCGATCATGGCGCCCAGCATGATGATCCAGATGAAGCAGAACCGCGCGATCTCCTCGGTCCAGATGTAGCGCGGGATGAAGTCGACGTAGCGGGCCAGGATCTGCATGGTCACCGGAACGATGAGCACCGCGATCAGAGCGGTGATCGCGATCCGCAGCGCACGGTCGATAGGGTCGAGGATCCTGGTGAGGAGCGGGGTCATCGCGGCTGGACCGTCCGGTTGGGTCAGGGCGGGCATGCAGCTGTCATCGCCAAGGCCGGCGCCCCGGACCCATGGCGGCCCGCCTGGCGCCCGGACGGCCGCACCGAGGTGCGGCCGTCCGGTACGACGACAGGGACAGAGGTGGCGGTCGGGCTACTTGATGCTGTTGATCTTCTCGAGCACCGCGGTCGCGCCGAGTTCCTCGGCGTAGGACTTCTTCACCGGCTCCGACAGTTCCAGCAGCTTGGCGCGGTCGGCGAACTTGTGGGTCTTCAGCAGGCCGTCGCTCTCCATCTTGGCGAGCTTGGCCGAGTCCTCGCCGGACTCGATGTCGCGGCCGTGCTTACCGCCTTCCTTGCCGCCCTTCATGATGCACTCCTGCAGATCGGCGGGCAGCTTGCGGAAGGTCTTGCCGCTGAACCCGATCGGCCGGACGGTGATGGCGTGCTGGGTCAGCGAGATCTCCGGCCCGACCTCGTAGAACTTCATCTGCTCGATGCCGGCCGCCTCGTTCTCGGCGGCGGCGATCACGCCGGTCTGGATGGCGTTGTAGACCTCGGAATAGGCGATGACGGTCGGGGCCGCGGTGATCGCCTGGAAGATCTGGGTCTGGATCGGCGCGCCCATGACGCGGATCGGCAGGCCCTTCAGGTCCTCCATGTTCTCGACCGGCTTGTTGACGATCAGGTTGCGGGTACCGCCGCCGGCGTAGCCGATCAGGATGACGTCGGCCTTCTTCTTGACGTCCTCGGCGATCGGATCCAGCCCGCCCTGGTCGAGCACCTTGTTCCAATGCTCCAGATCGCGGAACAGGAACGGCATGTCCATCAGCGGCGCCATCTTCGAGTAGGTCGACATGTGCGACGGCGAGACGATCGCGTAGTCGACGGAGACGCCCTTGCTCATGAAGTTGAAGTAGTCCTTCTCGAGGCCGAGCTCGCTGTTGCGATGCAGCACGAATTTGATCGGCTTCTTGTAGCAGGCCGCGGTGACTTCCTCGAACTTCAGCAGCGCCTTGTTGAAGGCGTGGTTGTCGTTGAACTGCACGGCGCCATGCAGCTCGACCTCCTGGGCGCCGGCGGCACCGGCCGAGACGCTCAGCAGGCCGGCAACGGCGAGGGCCCCGGCGAGGCGGATCGGGTGGGTCATGTCTCACTCCCTTGTGGCACACTTGGTCGTCCGCCAATCTCCGATCGGGCCGGCGGTTTACAGGCCGGAGTCGCTCCGGCAGGCTCAGCGTAGGCCGTTACAATGTCAGCTGGCAATATGATGACTTGGACGGTTGCGCTGGGCTGCTGCCGGCGGTGGCGCGCGGTCGCGCCGCGGCGAAGCGAGTAAGCGACAACTTGCCGAACGCAACCTGGAGATCATCTCGGAGGCGGCCCGTCGCCTTCCGCAATCCCTCAAGGTTAGCAAGCCCGGGATCGAGTTTCGCGCGATTGCCGGGATCGGCAATGTGCTGCGACACGATTACCACAGGTCGTTGCCGACGGTGCTCTGGGAGACGTGCAAGCGGGATCTTGAGCCGTTGAAGGCCGCCGTCGAGCGCATCAGCCGGCCGGCGAAGGCCCAAAGCGAAACGGCCGGTCTTTCGACCGGCCGTTCGGGTATCCGTAGTGATCGTCCAGGATCAGGCCGGCAGGGCGGCCTGGGCCTGGTCGACGATCTGCTTGAAGGCGTCGGGCTCGCGGATCGCGAGGTCCGAGAGCACCTTGCGGTCGAGCTCGATGCCCGCCAGCTTCAAGCCGTTCATGAAAACTGAGTAGGTCATGCCGTACTGCCGCACGCCCGCGTTGATGCGCTGGATCCACAGCGCGCGGAACTCGCGCTTGCGGTTCTTGCGGTCGCGGTAGGCGTACTGCTGGGCCTTCTCGACCGCCTGGACGGCAACCCGGAAGACGTTCTTGCGGCGGCCGTAATAGCCGGCCGCCTTGTCGATGACCTTCTTGTGACGGGCGTGGGCCGTCACGCCCCGCTTGACGCGTGCCATGGATCAGCCTCCTCAGCCGTACGGCATGAACTGCTTGACGATGCCGGCATCGGCGGCCGACAGGATCATGGTCCCGCGGGCCTGGCGCTTCATCTTCACGCTCTTGGCGCTGAGCTGGTGACGCTTGTAGGCCACGTTCGCCCGGACCTTGCCGGTGCCCGTGAGCCTGAAGCGCTTCTTCACGCTGCTCTTGGTCTTCATCTTGGGCATTTCGTCGCTCCTGTGTTGTCGTATCGACACGGCACCGGCCAGGCAGCCCTTTTGGCCTGGACGCGGCGCTCCGTCCCGCACCCGGGGGTGGCGAGAGGAAGGGCGGGATATACAGAAACCACCCTGCCGGCGCAAGCGGCTCCGGCGGCGGCCGGGCAGGCGCTTGCCGGCCGGTCGCCGACCGGCCTAGGCTCGGCGGCGAGCGCCCGGCGTCCAGGCGGGCCGCCGATCGAGGAGACGCCGATGACCAGCGACACCCCCCCCTCTGCCGGCTGGCGGCCCTATCCGCGCTACCCCGACCCGGCGATCGAATCCCTCGACCCGCGCTTCGACCGGTACCGGATCTTCAGCGCCGCGGTGGAGCGGCTGCACACCGGCTGCCGCTGGGCCGAAGGTCCGGTCTGGTTCGGCGACGGCCGCTACCTGCTGTGGAGCGACATCCCGAACAACCGGATGCTGAAGTGGGAGGAGGAGACCGGCGCCGTCAGCGTGTACCGGCATTCGACCGACTTCCCGAACGGCAACACCCGCGACCGCCAGGGCCGACTGGTCACCTGCGAGCACGGCGGGCGTCGGGTGACCCAAACCGAGTACGACGGATCGATCAGCGTCCTGGCCGACGCCTGGCAGGGCAGGCGCCTGAACTCGCCGAACGACGTGGTGGTGAAGTCGGACGGCTCGATCTGGTTCACCGACCCGGTGTTCGGGCTGCTCGGCAACTACGAGGGCACCAAGGCGGCGTCCGAGACCGGCCAGGCGGTCTACCGCATCGACGGCGGGACCGGCGAACTCAGCCTGCTGGCCGACGATGTGCTGGGGCCGAACGGGCTGTGCTTCTCGCCCGACGAGACCATCCTGTATCTGGTCGAGTCGCGCGGACAGCCGCACCGCAAGATCCTGGCCTACGACGTGGTCGACGGCGGGCGGACGATCGCCAACAAGCGGGTGCTGATCGACGCCGGGCCCGGCGGCACGCCCGACGGCATGCGCTGCGACGTCGACGGCAACCTCTGGTGCGGCTGGGGCATGGGGACCGAGGCGCTGGACGGCGTGCTGGTGTTCGCGCCCGACGGCACCAAGATCGGCCGGATCGCGCTGCCCGAGCGCTGCGCCAACGTCTGTTTCGGCGGCGCCAGGCGCAACCGGCTGTTCATGGCGGCCAGCCAGTCGCTGTACGCCGTCTACGTCAACACCCAGGGAGCGCCGGGCGGCTGACCCGGCGTCCGCTGGCGCTGAGCAGGGCCCGGCCGGCCGGCGTCGCCGCCACCAGCGTGCCGCCGGGGCCGGGCCGGCGCGTCACCAGCCCACGGTCGACCGCGTCCTCCCAGACCGGCAGGCGCGGGCAGGAGGTGCGCCAGGCGTCCATCACCTCGGCGTAGGGCCGCGGCTCGGCGGCGACCCAGGCCACCAGGTCCAGGATCAGCGGTTCGTGGATCAGCGGTTCGGGGGTCTCGGGCATGCGGGCATCCTCCCTCGCGGCGGGCTCGGCGGCTATGCGGCTATGTCGTGACCATCAGATACGATCCCTGGAGCACGTAGAAGCCGGACACCGCGGTGATCAGGTGACCGGCCCAGCGCCGGTACTGGGTGTCGCTCATCGCCTCCAGCACCTTCTTCGACAGCAGCGTGCCGAGCATGGCCGAGAGGATCGCGACCGCGGCGATCCAGGGCTCGACCGTGCCGACCTGGTCGACCAGGGCGCCGAAATACAGCAGCTTGGCGCCGTGGCCGACGATCTGGCACATGCCCTTGGTGGCCACGATCTGGCGTCGGTCGAGCTTGCCCGACAGAAAGAACTGGTCGAGCAGCGGTCCGGCCACGCCGGTCAGCAGCAGCAGGCTCATGCACACCCCGCCGATGGCGACGCCGTGCGGGTCCTTCTCGGGCGTCGGGCGCACGGTCGCCGGCACCAGCCGGGCGAGGAACGGCGTCACCCCGAGGAACAGCAGCGCCATTGGCTGGCTCGGCACGAACAGCCACACCGACCAGGCGGCGAGCGCGATCCCGCAGCCCAGAACGTAGGCCGCCACCACCCGCCAGCGCACGTGCCGCCACCACAGCACCGCCCGCCAGCCGTTCGAGGCCATCTGGGTCACCCCGTGCAGGGCCATGGCGGCCGGAACCGGCAGGACCGCCAGCAGCACGCCGATCAGGATCATGCCGCCGGCCATCCCGAAGATGCCGGACAGGAACGAGGTCGCCACGATCACGGAACACAGGCCCAGGACGAGCAGCGGCGACATGGTGGATTCTCCCTTGCGGCAATGACTTCTGCGCCGATTGAGGCGACCGGGCAAACGGAGTTATGTTCGGCTCGGCATCAACTTTCCTGAGGGTGGGATGCGTCGGCTGCCGTTCCTGAACGGGGTAAGGGCGTTCGAGGCGGCGGCCCGCGGCGGCAGCTTCGCGCGCGCCGCCGAGGAACTGCGCGTCTCGCCCGCCGCGGTCAGCCGTCTGGTCCGGCTGCTGGAGCAGCGTCTCGGCATCGCCCTGTTCGAGCGCGGCGCCAACCGCCTGGCGCTCACCGCCGCCGGCCGGGCCTATCAGGCCGGACTCACCCGGATCCTCGACGCGCTGGCGGACCTGACCGACCAGGTAACCGCCGCCGCCCGCCGCCAGGTGCTGACGGTCGGGGTCGGCCCGACCTTCGCCATCCGCTGGCTGATCCCTAGGCTGGCGGGCTTCCGGGCGCTGGCGCCCGAAATCGACGTCCGCATCACCTCCGGCGGGCAGGCGACGCCGTTCGATCCCGACTGGAGCTGCGGCATCACCCTCGGCGACGGCGACTGGCCCGGCCTGGTGGCCGAGCCGCTGTTCGCGGCCGACCTGTTGCCGGTCTGCGCGCCAGCGCTGGCGCCCGCCCTCGCTACTCCGGGCGACCTCGACGCCGCGACGCTGCTGCGGGTGGCGCACGCCCCCGACGACTGGCCGCGCTGGCTGCGGGCCGCTGGGCTGCCCGGCGTGACGGCGGCGGGACCGGAGCTCGAGTACTACGGCCAAGCCCTTCAGGCGGCGATCGACGGCGTCGGGATCGCCATGGGGATCCGACCCTACGTCGACGACGACCTGGCGGCCGGACGGCTGGTGGCGCCGTTCGGCATCACCGTCTCCAAGGGCAAGCGCTGGTACCTCGTCCACCGCCTGGCCCGCGCCGAAGAGCCGGCGTTCGCCGCCTTCCGCGCGTGGCTGACCGAGCGCGCCGCCCTCACGCCGTCCGCAACCCCCAGCGCAGGTACGGCAGCCGCGCGCCCTGCACCCGCGCGGTGACCAGGCGTTGGACATAGCCGCCTCGGCCGGCCTCGTGCACCAGCTCCTTTACCGGCGGGGCGGCGTCGCCGACGGCGAACGCCTCCTCCAGCGCCCTGCCCGGCATCAGCGGGTGCGGCGGCAGGCCGAGCGCGCGAAGCACGGTCGGCGCCAGGTCGACATGGGCGGTCGGGGTCGCCACCGACACGCCGCTGCGGAACAGGTCGCCGCCGAGAAACAGGCAGTGGTTCAACTCGGCCTTGGCGAGGCCGCCGTGCATGCCGCCGCCGATCGGGATGTCCGGGTTGTCGGCGAGCGCCACCCCGGGCAGGCCGTCGGCCGAGTCGTCGTCGCGGGCGCGCAGCGTGAACAGCACGTCGCCGGCGCGCGGGTGCGCGACGTTGGCGGCGGCGAGCGGCAGCACGCCGAGCTTCTCCGGGTCGGCGGCGCGCGCCAGGATCGGCCCCGACCACTCGGCGCCCTGCAGCACCCGCACCAGCCGATCGATCAGCGCCGGGTCGTGGTCGCGCACCGCGACATGGGCCGAGTAGCCCGGCTTGAGCGCGTAGTCGACGTCGGGCCCGAGCGCCTTGCCGACCGCCAGCCCGGCCTTGGCCAGCTCGGCCGCCACGTCGACCTGACCCTCGACCGTGACGTGGCCGTGATCCGACATGGCGACGATGTTCCAGCCGGCGGCGCGCCCCTCGGCCCGCCACCAGTCCAGGATGCGCGCGAACGCGGCGTCGACGCCGCCGATCGCGGAGTCGGCGACGCCGCTGGCGACGCCGCGGTAGTGATAGGAGATGTCGGGCTCGTTCAACCACAGGACTGCGACGTCGGGCCGGTGCACCGGGATGGTGTGCTCGAGCAGGGCGGTGACCGCCCAGTCGGCGACCGCGGTGTTCGGGAATTCCTGCTCCGGCGGCTGGCCGAAGCGGGCGGCAACGGCGCGGAAATCGGCGGCCGGGGTCGACACCGCGTCGCCCCAGATCGACAGCACCGGCTGGCCGAGTTCGGCGGCGCGGCCGGCCAGCAGTCTCGCGTTGCCGATCTTGCCGGTGGTCACGGCGGCGAATCGCTTGCCGGCGCCCCACAGGATCTCGCTCAGGTGGTGGGCGCCGATCAGCCGGCCGTAGACCTTCTCCGCCGCCGCCATGCGCGGCGTGTCGGAGGTGTCCATGGCGGAGTCGAACCCGAGGCGACGGTCGTAGAAGGCGTTGGCCATCACGCCGTGCCCGGTCGGCGGATGGCCGGTCATGACGGTCGTCACCTGCACCCGGGTCTCGCTCGGGAACGCCGACGCGGTGTTCGGCAGCGTCACCCCGGCGGCGGCGAACCCGGCGATGGTGGGCGCGCGGTTCGGCGTGACGTGGTCGAGCCGCAGGCCGTCGAACACGACGACCAGGACCTTCGGCGACGGCATGGGTTCCTCCGGGAAGCGTGCGGACGGCGGGAGGATAGGCGCCGTCCGGACCCGGCGGAAGGGAAGCTTGCGTGACGGCGGTGTGACGGCGGTTACCGCCGCAGTTCCATCCGTCTGACCGCCCCGGTCGCGAAGGCCTCCGGGGTCAGCGGCACCCGGATCATCCGGCCGTCGCGCCACAGAGGAACGTGGTCGAGGAAGCTTGCCGAGTTGAACCAGCCGTCCTGGCCGCCGAGCAGCAAGAACCAGTTGGCGTCGGGATCGGCGAGGTCGGAGAGGTGGCGGGCCTGGCTGCCGAAGCGGGTGGCGTGGCGCTTGGTCGTCAAATCGTGCGCGGTCTTCATGAGCGTGGCGCTGGAGCCGCCGACCGGGAAATCGGCGAACGCGTAGCGCCCACCGAGCACCGGGACCATGGCGAGCGGGTGGCGCAGCACCATCCGGTGCATGTCGCCCCAGGAACCATACCGGCCGAACGGCTCCCGCGCGCCCTCGATCCCGACCACCAGGGCGGCGTCGACGCGCTCCGGATCGGCCGCCTCGACGGCGTCGGCCAGCAGGTCGAAGAGGCGCCCGGCGCCCTCCAGCGGCCGGCGCTCGCCGGGCTCCATGAAGGCGTTCGCGAAGCCGGCGACGGTCAGCTCGAAGGCCAGCGCGTCCCGGCTGTCGGCCTCGTAGCGGCCGTCCCAGGCGGCGATCCCGGCGCCGACCGGATCGCCCGGATGGCTGATCGCCAGGCGCGTCGCGAACAGTCGGGCCAGCCGGTGGGCCGACGCCATGTAGGTGTCGCGCTGCAGCTCCAGCAGGAGTTCGGGCGTGACCGCCTCGGCGGCCGAGAGGGCGTCGTTCATCCGCTCGATCCGGTCGTCGCCGGCGAAGTAGAAGCTGACCGGGAGGCTGGTGTCGGCGGGCTTGTTGTTGGCCGATGCCAGGTGGCCGGACGCCGGGTTCAGGACGTGCGGCAGGTCGAGCGTGCCGACGGTGGTATCCCACGCCGCCCGGTCGGCGAGCGGGCGCACCGGATCCGGGATCGGCCCCGGGTCGCGGACCGGCAGACGGACCGCCATCACCTGCCCGATGTTGCCCTCGACGTCGGCGTACAGGAAGTTCTGCCCCGACACCGACCAGCCCTCGAAGGCCGCCCGGAAGCCCTCGAAGTCGCCGGCGCGGTTGACCTTCAGCATGGCGGTCAACTCGTCGGACGGGCGGTGGCCCATCCAGGTGAGCGCCACGGTGCCCGCGACCGGCACCGGCGGCGCGTCGGACACGATCGGCCCGGCCGGCGTGTCGCGCACGGTGACGTCGACGCTCGGCCACCACCGCACCCGCAGCCGCTCGGTGCGCTCGACGATAGCGTCTGGCGGCAGGCCGGAGACGTCGAACAGGTCGCTCGACCAGGCCCGCATGTTGTTGCCGCCCCAGGCGATCCGCTGGTTCCGGCCGAGCGCCACGAACGGCACGCCCGGGATCATCAGCCCGACCGCGTGGATCCCGGGCGACTTCATCCCGGCGATCAGCCAGAGGTTCGGCAGGTTCACCCCGAGGTGCGGGTCGTTGGCCATCAGCGCGCCGCCGGTGGCGCTGCGGGTGGCCGACACCGCGATCGAGTTGCTGCCGGCCTTGCCGGTGCCGGTCAGGATCTCGGCGAGGATGCCGGTGGAGCCCCCGGCCCAAGCGAAACTGGGCAGGGAATCGACGCCGACCGTCTGCAGCCTGGCCCAGAGTTCCGCGAATCCCGGCTGGTCCCGCTCTCTGAGGAGCCCGAACCAGGCGATCCAGGAGACGTCGACCGAGGCCAGCCGACCGAGGGTGAGGACGTCGGTGGCGGTCCAAGGCTCTGGCTCGATGCCGTAGATCCGGAACTCGTGCGGCAGCCGCCCGCGGGCGGCGGCGTGGCCGGCGTAGGCGTTGATGCCGGCCACGAACCGGTCGAGCCAGCGGCGGCTGTCGGCCGGCATCGCCGCCAGCGTCGCCGGCACCGCCTTGCCGAGGTCGAGGATGCGCAGCGCGTGGTCGATCTCGACCGCCAGCGGCCCGGCGATCTCCGCGGTGCGGCCCTGGCTGACCCGCCGCAGCGTCTCCATCTGCCCGAGGCGAAGATGAGCGTGCGCCAGGCCGAGCGCGTAGGCGAGGTCGCCGTCGCTGGCGGCCTCGATGAACGGGATCTGGTGGGTGTCCCAGTGGATGGCGACGGGCCCCTCGAGATCCAGGCCAGCCGTCGGAAAGTCGGACAGCCGGGTTTCCAGCGTCGCCGATTCGGGCAGGGGAGCCAGCACTGAGCAGCCGCCGAGCAGGCCCCCGAGCAGGGTCACCGCGACGACCGTTGCGGTCCCCAGGAGGCCGCGGGGGGATGGCGAGCGGTTGGTCGTCGGACGGGCCATCGGCGGTCGGGCTGCTCCGGGCTTGACGGGCGGCGGCCCGATCCGTGTGATATTGGCGCCATCGTTGCCAAGTCCACTCCCCGCCCATGTCCAGCCGCCGAGGAACAGCATCATCGTGACCAGCTTGCGCGTGGCCGTCGACATCGGCGGAACCTTCACCGATCTCCAGATCCTGGATGAATCGACCGGAATCGCTCACGCGCACAAGGTGCCCACCACCCCCGCCGATCCGTCGGAGGGGTTGATCACCGGCATCCTCGAGGCGTGTGCGGCGCTCGGCGTCGGGCCCGACCGCATCAGGGCGATCCTGCACGGGACCACCATCGCCACCAACGCGGTGCTGCAGCGCCGGCTGCCGGAGGGCGCGGTGATCACCACCGCCGGTTTCACCGACGTGCTGGAGATCGGCCGCCACGTCCGCCGGCAGGTCTACGCCAACCGGGCCGAGCAGCGCGCGCTGCTGGTGCCGCGCTCGCGGCGCTTCGGGGTGATCGAGCGGGTGCGGGCCGACGGCGCGGTCGAGACGCCGCTCGACGAAGCGTCGGTGCGCGAGGCCGCCGAGCGGGTAAGGGCGAGCGGCGCGACGGCGGTCGCCATCGCCTTCCTGCACGCCTACGCCAACCCCGATCACGAGCGCCGCGCCGCCGAGATCGTGCAGGAGATCCTGCCCGACGCCTTCGTGTCCTGCAGCCACAGCGTCAGCCCCGAGATCCGCGAGTTCGAGCGCACCTCGACCACGGTGCTGAACGCCCTGCTGATGCCGGTGGTGAAGACCTACCTGTCGCGCCTCAAGGGCCGGCTTGCCGATTCCGGGATTTCCGCCCCGGTCTACCTGGTGCAGTCGAACGGCGGCGTCACCACGCCCGAGATCGCCGGCGAGCAGCCGGCCCGGTTGCTGCTGTCGGGCCCGTCCGGCGGGGCGCGCGCCGCCGAGGTGCTGGCGGCCGAGCTGGCGGAGCCGAACCTGGTCGCGGTCGACATGGGCGGCACCTCCTACGACGTCTCGATCGTCCACGACGGCGCCGTCCGCCTTGTGACGCAGGGCGAGGTCGACGGCCTGCCGGTCCGGCTGCCGATGATCGAGATCCGCACCATCGGCGCCGGCGGCGGGTCGATCGCCAAGGTCGACGAGACCGGCCGGCTGCACGTCGGCCCCGACAGCGCCGGCGCCACCCCGGGTCCGGTGTGCTACCGGCGCGGCGGCGAGGAGCCGACGGTCACCGACGCCAATCTGGCACTGGGGCGGATCGACCCCGGCTATTTCCTCGGCGGCGCCATGGACCTCGACGACGACGGCGCCAGGCGGGCGCTCATCGACCGGGTGGCCACACCGCTCGGCCTGGAGGCGGGTGCGGCGTCCGAGGGCGTGGTCGCGGTGGCGACGGCGCGGATGGCGGCGGCGATCCGTCTCAGCCTGTTCGAGAAGGGTCTCGACCCGAAGGATTTCGCGCTGATCTCGTTCGGCGGCGCCGGCGGGCTGCACGCCTGCGACACGGCCGCCGAGATCGGCGCCTCGCGGGTGGTGTTCCCGCGCGACCCGGGAACCCTCAGCGCCTGGGGCATGCTGTTCGGCGACGTGGTCCACGATCTCGCCCGCTCACGCCTGATGCGGGCCGACGCGGCGGCGGTTCCGGGACTGCGGACGGTGGTGGCCGATCTGCACGACGAGGCCGAGGCGCTGCTGGCGCGCGACGGCATCCCCGAGGCCGACCGCGCGCATCCGGTGACGCTGGACTTCCGCTATCCAGGGCAGGCCTACGAGATCGGCGTGCCGCTGCCGACCGGACCGGCCATGCCGGAGGCGCTCGACCAGGCGGTGGCGGCGTTCCACGACGCCCACGAACGCCAGTACGCGCACGCCGAGCGGCACGTCGTGCCGGAGGTGGTGACGGTGCGAATGGCGGCGACCGGCCGGCTGACCCGGCCCGGCGCGCGGCCGTTCGAGGCGGCGTCCGGCGGTCGTCCGAAGGGGACCCGCCCGATCCGGATTGTCGGCGCCGAGCGCGAGGCGGCGGTCTGGGATCGCTCGGCGATGGGCGCCGGCGTCGAAATCGACGGGCCCGCGATCGTCGAGGAGCCGCACTCGACCCTGCTGCTGCCGCCCGGATGGCGGCTGACCGTGCACCCGACCGGGGCGCTGATCGCGACCCGCATCGCCAAGGAGGCCTGACCGATGGACGAACTCGACCCGATCCAGGTGGAGATCATCCGCAACGCCCTGGTGGCGGCCGCCGAGGAGATGAGCGTGACGGTCTGGCGCACCAGCCGCAGCGCGGTGGTGCGCGAGATCCTCGACTACTCGATCTCGGTGTTCGACGCCCACGGCCGCAGCACGGCGCAGTCGGCGGCGATGCCGGTGCACCTGAACTCGATGCCGGCCTGCCTCGACGAGATCCTCGCCAACCACATCCCGATCGAGGAGTGGAACGAGGGCGACATCATCATCACCAACGACCCCTACGCCGGCGGCCAGCACCTGCCGGACATCCAGACCTTCAAGCCGGTGTTCCTGGACGGCCAGCGCATCGCCATCGCCGGCATCCTGGTGCACCACCTGGACGTCGGTGGCGGCGCCGCCGGGTCCTATGACGCCAGCGCCACCGAGATCTACCAGGAGGGCTTCCGGATGCCGCCGTTGAAGCTCGCCGAGGGCGGCAGGCGCAACGAGGCGGTGATCAAGCTGCTGCTGCGCAACAGCCGGGAGCCGGTGAACGTCGGCGGCGACTTCGCCTCGCAACTGGCGGCCCTCGACACCGGCGTTGCCAACCTGCAGCGCATCGGCCGACGCTACGGCCCGGCTACCCTGGCGGCCGCCGCCGAGCGCATCCAGGCGCAGTCCGAGGCCGCCATGCGGGCCGCCATCGCCCGCATCCCGGACGGCACCTACCACTTCGAGGATTTCGTCGACGACGACGGCATCGAGCGGGACCGGCCGTTGCGGATCCGGGTCGCCCTCACTGTGGCCGGCGATGCCGTCACCGTCGACCTCGACGGCTCGTCGCCGCAGGCGGTGGGGCCGGTGAACTGCACGCTGAACATGACGCGCTCGGCGGTGATCTGCGGCGTGATGATGGCGCTCGGGGCCGACGTGCCGGCCAACGCCGGCTGCTACCGCCCGGTGACCGTGAAGGCGCCGGAGGGGCTGGTGGTCAACGCCCGCTCGCCGGCTCCGGTCGCCAACCGCATGGCGACCGGCCACCGGATCGTCACGACCGTGCTCGGCGCCTTCGCCGAGGCCATGCCGGGGCAGGTGCCGGCGGCGTATTACGGGGTCAGCTACGCCTACGCCCTGAACTGTTTCATGGCCGACGGCACCCGGCGGGTCTATTTCGACCTGGAATGCGGCGGCTGGGGTGCCCACCCCGAGGAGGACGGCGCCAGCGCGTTCTCCTGCGGGTTCCACAACATCGCCAACGCGCCCGTGGAGATGCTGGAGAACACCCTGCCGGTGACCTTCACCGAGTACGCGCTGGCGCCCGGGACCGGCGGCCGCGGCCGCACCCGCGGTGGCCTCGGATTGTCGCGGGCGTTCCGCCTGGACGCGCCGGAGGGCGCGTTCGCCGCCAATCTGGAGCGCTTCAAGTTCGCGCCCTACGGCCTCGCCGGCGGCGAGGCCGGGCAACCCGGGCGGCTGACCATCACCCGCGCGGGGTCGTCGGTGGCCGAGGACCTGCCGTCGAAGGTGTCGGGCCTGAAGGTGGCGCGCGGCGACGTGCTGCGGCTCCAGACCGCCGGCGGCGGCGGCTATGGGAATCCGTCCGAGCGTTCGCGCGCGGCCATCGAGCGGGATCGCGTCGAGGGCTACGCGGAGGCCAAGGCCTGATACTTCGCCGCGCGCCGGGGAGTCCGAAACGGGCGACTACGAGGCGTGACCGGGCTGCGGGGCCGGCTTCGGCATCTGCGCGAGGTGGGTGTCTGCCCAACCCTCGCCGACGGACACGATGCAACTCGCCCCGCCGGGAACGGTCACCGCGATGGTCCAGGTGCCGGTCTCCGAGGTAAACACCTGGATCAGGTTGCCACTGGCATCAACACCCTCGCCGGTCACCGCCTCGCCGAATTGTCGGCCCAGCGTCTCGGCGAGCGTTTTTTGCGGCGCGCACGAGCCCGGGTGGGGGGACTGGGCGCTGACGTTCGGCGACGCGGCTGTGACCCCGAGACCGATCGCGCCGAGGACGGCCGCCGTCGCCGCGATGCGTTTGCCGTATCCTGCCATGACTCGTCATCCTTTCCGGAACCGACCTGCGATTCCATGCCACGACGGCTATGACGTCGCGGTTATCGCGGCAGCGGGGAACGCCCAGGCTATCGCCGCGCGGGCGGCACGAATGTGTCGTTCGAAATACCCGAAGCCAATACGACGAGCCGAATGTGGCGCTTACTCGGCGAATACTTGCTTTGTCCCCTCAAGTTCGTCAGGCATTGAGGGTTGATCGCCTGTAGTAATCAGCCTGCCAACTTCGGAACACTGAAATGGTTGCAGCCACCTACGCCAGGAGCGCCTCACGGCAGCCCGACTCGCGACCGTTGCGACCGGCGGCTCCGCATGCTTGGCTCTGCTCGCACCACAGGAGACAGCGCCCATGTTCCGCCCGAATCACCTCAAGACCATCATCGCCGCCGGCGAGCCCGCCCTCGGCGTCTGGCTGCAACTCGGCGAGCCGTCGGTCGCCGAGATCGCCAGCCTCGCCGGCTACGATTTCCTGATCCTCGACAACGAACACGGCCCGGCCTCGATCGAGGCCACCGTGCACTCGATGCGCGCCGCGCAGGCCGGCCGGTCGACCGTGATGGTCCGGGTGCCGGGCCAGGATCCCGACTACCTCAAGCGGATCCTGGACGCCGGCGCCGAGGCGATCATGGTGCCGATGGTCGAGACCGCCGAGCAGGCGCGCGCCGTGGTGGCCGCCTGCAAGTACCCACCGACCGGCCGGCGCGGCTATTCGGCCCCGACGGTCCGGGCGTCCGGCTACGGGGCCGATCCGAGCTACGCCGCCAACGCCAACGACACGCTGTTCATCTGCGTCCAGATCGAATCCGACACCGCGGTCGCGGAGGCCGGCGCGATCGCGGCGGTCGAGGGCGTCGACTTGGTGTTCATCGGGGTCGCCGACCTGTCCGGTTCGATCGGCCTGCTCGGGCAGCCGGGCCGGCCGGAAGTCGATGCCCAGATTCGCAAGGCCGAGGCGGCGGTGAAGGCCGCCGGCAAGCCGCTCGGCACGATCCCGCGGCCCGGCCACAGCGTCGTGGATCTCGCCGGCGAGGGCTACATGCTCCTGGCCGGGGTCGCCGATTCTGGAGCCTTGCGTGCGGCCTTCACCGCCGACGTGGCGGCCTTCGCCGGCGCCAAGAAGCGCGGCTGATGTCCGGCTGATGTCCGGCTGGCGTGACGGCGCCGGGCGCCGTCACGCCAGCGCCGACCGCACCAGGATCAGCGCGATCGCCGTCGGCACGGCGACCCGCAGCAGCCAGAGCCAGACCGTGCCGGCGCGGGTGCCGCCGAAATCGGCCTCGCGCAGCGCCACCGCGCGCTCGATCCGCCAGCCGACGAACAGCGCGATCGCCAGCCCGCCGACCGGCAGCAGCAGGTTGGAGACCGCCGCGTCGACGGCGTCGAGGATGCCGTGGCGGCCGATCCGGATGTGCGCCAGCAATCCGAAGCCGAGCGCCGACGGCAGGCCGAGCAGGAAGATGGCGCCGGTCGCCGCCACCGTCGCCGACCGGCGCGTGGCGCCCAGGCGGCGGATGGCGACCGCGACCGGCACCTCCAGCAGCGAGACCATCGAGGTCAGCGCCGCCGCCGTCAGCAGCAGGAAGAACAGGGTGCCGACGATCCGGCCGCCGGGCATCGCCAGGAAGATCTGCGGCAGGGTGATGAACGCCAGCTCCGGGCCGGCGGCCGGGTCCAGGCCGAAGGCGAACACCGCCGGGAAGATCGCCAGGCCGGCGACCACCGCGAATAGGGTGTCGCCGGCGACGATGGCGGCGGCCGAGGCCGGCAGCGCAAAGCCGCGCGGCAGGTAGCTGCCGTAGGTGGCAAACACCGCCATGCCGACGCCGAGCGAGAAGAACGACTGGCCGAGGGCGGCCGCGTAGACCGCCGGCCGGCCGAACGCCGACCAGTCGGGCGCCAGCAGGAAGCGGACGCCGCCGCCCGACCCCGGCAGCGATACCGCGTAGAGTGCGAGGCCGACGATGATCGCCGCCAGCGTCGGCATCAGCCAGCGGTTGACGCGCTCGATCCCGCCCTGGACACCGCCGGTGACCACCAGCGCGGCGGCGGCCAGCATCGCCGCCTGCCACAGCACCGGCTCGACGCCGCCGCCGATGAACGCCTGGAAGTAACCGCCATACCCGGCGGCCGCGGCGGTCCAGAGGGTGCCGGTGGCCGCCCCGATGCCATAGCCGAGCGCCCAGCCGGCGATCACGGCGTAGTAGCTGAGGATCAGCGCGGCGCCGACCACCGCCAGCCAGCCGGCGAGCCGCCAGCGCCCGGTATCGCCCGGGGCCGACCCCGAGAAGGCGGCAACGGCGTCGCCCTGGGCGCGCCGCCCCATCGACAGCTCGGCGATCACCAGCGGCAGCCCGATCAGCAGGATGAACGCCAGATAGACGACCAGGAAGACGCCGCCGCCGTTGTCGCCCGCGACATAGGCGAACCGCCAGATGTTGCCGAGGCCGACGGCCGAGCCGATGGTTGCCAGCACGAAGCCGGTCCGCGATCCCCACTGTTCGCGGGCGCTCATCGGCCCCCCGCGCGCGCCGGCCGGCGGCTCCAGCGGTCGAGCCAGCCGGCGGCGCCGGCGGCGAGCGCGTGCACCAGCCATCCGAGGCCGAGCCCGACGGCGCCCCAGCGCAGATCCAGGCTGAGGCTCGGGGTCCACTGCTGGTAGGCGCGTTCCAGGATCACCCGGTCGTGCGAGCGCGCCACCACCCACGGCCGCTTCCAGGGGCCGGCCTCGGCGAGGTCGCGCTCCAGCCTGTCGAGGATCGCCACCCGCTCGGCGAGGCGGTCCACGGCCTCGCCGGTCTTGCGAAAGGCGATGTCCTCGCTCGCGTTGAGGCGACGGCGGTAGTCGTCGAAGCCGAGGCCGGCGCTTTCCGCAGCGCGCTCGAAACTCGCGAGGGTGGCGCGCGCCTCGTCGAGCGCGCCGCCGAGGCGCTGGGTGTAGGCGTCGACGAACATGGGCACCTGCGAGCCGCCGATGGCGCCGCCGAGCACGAACACCAGGAACACGAGGTCGCGGATCATGCCCACCGGGTCAGCCCTCGCGCCCGAAGCCACGGAACGGCGTGTCCGGAGATCGCCTCAGCCAGTTGTCGGGGTGCCAGCGCGCGGCCCCGTCGACCATGTGCAGGGTGTAGGCCATGCGCGAGCGGGCGGACCGGTTCGGGGCGCTGCCGTGCGGCAAGGTGCCGTGCAGCACCACCAGGGTCCCCTTGCGGGCTGGCAGCGCCACGGCCGCCGTCTCGTCGAACGGCGACGGGTCGAGTGTCTCGGTCACCAGCGCGCCGTCCACCTCGCGGAAAACCTGGCGCAGCGCCCCGCGGTGACCGCCGGGAATGGCGAACAGGCAGCCATTGCCGGCGTCGGCGTCCTCGAGCGCCAGCCAGAAGCCGATCACGCTCGGCGGGTCGGTGAGCAGGAACGCCGCGTCCTGGTGGCAGACCACCGCGCCGCCGATCGCCGGCGGCTTCCAGATCACCATCGATTGCACCAGAAGCGGGTCGGCGAGGCCGAGACCATCGGCAAGCGCCGCCAGCGCCGGGCGGCGCGACACCTGGTCGAACACCGGGTCGAGGTCGTGCATGGCGTGGCCGAGCTTGTTGACCGCCTGATGCTTCGGCCGGACCAGCTGGCCGTGTGCGTCGATCGCGCCGTCCTCCAGGAACACCCGGATGCGGTCGCCGGACTCCCTGAAGTAGCGGTCGGCGGCGTGGAGCGGCGCGGTGGTCGAGAACACCGCCGCACCATCGGCGGGGTCCCAGGCGTCGACGATGGCGCGCGAGCGCTCGACCAGGGCGTCGCAGTCGGCGTGCGGCACGGCGTCCTCGATCACCAGCACGCCGTCGCGCCGCCACGCCGCCAGCATCGCCGGGGTCGGCGTCCCGTCCGGGGGCGCCGCGAAGCGCGGGACCCCAGTCACGCCGGGCCCTGCAACCGGCTGATGCCGTGCGGCCCCGGCGGCACCCCGAGGCCCTCGGCGAGGGTGGCGGCGACGTCGGCGAAGCCGATCCGGCCGAGGTCGCCGCGCGGCGCCGCCGGCCCGGCCAGCAGCACCGGCACCTGCTCGCGGGTGTGGTCGCTGCCCGGCCAGGTCGGGTCGTTGCCGTGGTCGGCGGTCAGGATCGCCAGGTCGCCGGGGCGCAGCCGCTCCAGGAATGTCGGCAGGCGGCGGTCGAACGCCTCCAACTCGGCGGCGTAGCCGGCGACGTTGCGCCGATGTCCCCACAGGCTGTCGAAATCGACGAAGTTGGCCACCACCAGGGCGCCGTCCGGAGCGCGGTCGGTCTGCTCCAGAACGGCGTCGAACACCGCGTCGTTGCCGCTCGCCTTCACCTCCGTGCCGGTGCCGAGGTGGGCGAAGATGTCGCCGATCTTGCCGATCGAGACCACCGTGCCGCCGCGCGCCGAATGCCGCTGCAGCAGGGTCGTAGACGGCGGCGGTACCGACAGGTCCCGCCGGTTGCCGGTGCGGGTGAAGTCGGCGGCGCTGCGGCCGACGAAAGGCCGGGCGATCACCCGGCCGACGGTGTCCGGCAGCAGGCGTCGGGCGATGCGGCAGAGCTCGTACAGCCGTTCCAGCCCGAACGCCTCCTCGTGAGCGGCGATCTGCACCACGCTGTCGGCCGACGTGTAGAGGATCGGCTTGCCGGTCCGGACGTGCTCCTCGCCCAGCCGGGCTATGATCTCGGTGCCGCTGGCGTGACAGTCGCCGAGAACCCCCCGCAGGCTGCCCTCGCGGATCAGGGCGGCGGTGAACTCGGCGGGGAGGGCCGGAACGGTGGTCGGGAAATAGGCCCAGTCGAACGCCACGGGCACACCTGCCAGTTCCCAGTGACCGCTCGGCGTGTCCTTGCCGCGCGAGGTTTCGACGGCGTGTCCCCAGCAGCCGCTTGCCGGCGCTGTCTCCAGGCCGGGCGGTTCGCTGCCGGTCGCGGCCCGGTGGGCGGCCCCGATCCCGAGCGACAGGAGGTTCGGAACCACCAGCGGCCCGGCACGACCGTGGCCGTCGCCGCGGCCGCCGGCGCACCACTCGGCGATGTGCCCGAGGGTGTCGGCGCCGCTGTCGCCGAACGCCGGCGCGTCGGGAGCGCCGCCGATACCGACGGAATCGAGCACCACCAGGAAGCCGCGGCTCACCGCCATTCTCCCGTCAGCCGTTCCCCCCTCAGCCGTTCCCCCGTCTGGCGCTCGATCACCACCGGCGCGCCGGCTCCGGCAGGGCCATCGCCGATCGTCACGGCGCGGCGCACCGCCTCGGCCGCGCGCGCCGCCGAGGCCTCGCAGCGCGCGTGGACCAGGGCGATCGGCGCCCGCTCGTCGACGCGCTCGCCGATGCCGGCGACCGCGTCCAGGCCGACGGCGTGGTCGATGCCGTCGCTGGCCCGCCGCCGCCCGCCCCCGAGCTCGATCACCGCGAGGCCGAGCGCGCGGGTGTCGACGGCGGTCACCGCCCCGGCCGTCGCCGGCAGCACCTCGAGCAGCACCGGGGCGCGGGGCAGATGGGCGTCGGGGCGCTCCATCAGGTCGGCCGGGCCGCCGAGCGCGGCGACCATGGCAGCGAAGCGCATGGCGGCCCGGCCGTCGGCGAGAGCGGCGGCCGCCATGACGGCGCCCGCCTCGGGGCCGTCGGCGAGGTCGCCAAGCGCCAGCATCTCGCCGGCCAGCGCCAGGGTGACGTCGAGCAGGCGCTGATCGCGATCAGCGCCGGCCAGGAACGCGATCGCCTCGCGCACCTCCAGCGCGTTGCCGGCGCTGCGGCCGAGCACCTGGTTCATGTCGGTCACCAGCGCGACCGTCGGCAGGCCGGCACGGTTGGCGGTCTCGGCGATGGCATCGGCCAGGTCTCGGGCGTCGTCCAGGCTCGTCATGAACGCGCCGCTGCCGGCCTTGACGTCCATCACCAGGCCCTGCAGCCCGGCCGCGAGCTTCTTCGACAGGATCGAGGCGACGATCAGCGGAATCGATTCGACGGTCGCGGTCACGTCGCGGATGGCGTAGAGCCGCCGGTCGGCGGGCGCCAGGTCGTCGGTCTGGCCGATCACCGCGCAGCCCGTCTCGCGCACCACCTTCTGGAAGGTCGCAAGGTCCGGCGAGGTCGCGTAGCCGGGGATCGAGTCGAGCTTGTCGAGGGTGCCGCCGGTGTGCCCGAGCCCGCGGCCCGAGATCATCGGCACGTAGCCGCCACAGGCCGCCACGATCGGCGCCAGCATCAGGCTGACCTTGTCGCCGACGCCGCCGGTCGAGTGCTTGTCGAGCACCGGCCCGGGCAAGTCGGGCCACGCCAGGACCCGGCCGCTCGCCGCCATGGCGCGGGTCAGGGCGGCGCGCTCGTCGGCGTCGAGGCCCTGGAAATACACCGCCATCGCGAACGCCGCGGCCTGGCCCTCGGTGATGCTGCCGTCGCTGACGCCGGCCACGAAGCCGGCGACGGCGTCGGCCCTCAGCCGTCCGCCGTCGCGTTTGGTGCGGATCAGTTCCTGGGGCAGCACGGGCGTTGGTCCGGTCGGTTGAGTATCGCGCCCCACGCTAGCACCGTGAACGGGCAGGGCAAATCGCTGCCCGGTTGGTCTGCCTCAAAGTTGGCATGCGCGCGCTCGTTCAGGGTGGCGACGGTGAGGGAGAGGACGCGATCGCCGACGTGATGACGACCGCGAGAGGAGGCCGGCGAGCGCCTTCGCGACCCGCCCGTCGCGCCATGGGCCCCGGCTCGATCGCGCCGGAGGCGCGCTCGTCCGGGGTGACGACGGTGAGGTGAGGACGCGATCGCTGACGCGAGACCACGGCAAGGGGCCAGCGAGCGCCTCCCCAACACTGTCGTCATCCCGGGCGAGCGCAGCGAGACCCGGGACCCACCCGCCGCTCCGACGCCGTCGCCCCGACGCCGTCGCCCCTGTCCTAGGCCGCCAGCTTCGCGAGGTCGCGCTGGCGCTTGGCCAGCAGCCATTTCGCACCGTAGTTGGTCGCCTGGAACAGCGGCGAATGCGGTTTCAGCCCGCACGCCTTGAAGATCATCGCGAGCGCCTTCTCGATGTGCGGGTCGCGGTAATACTGGTAGGCGCGCCGCATGTAGGCCCGGGTGTTGTGCTCGCGGTCATAGGGTTCGCCCTGGTTGTTGGCGGCGTAGAACGCGTAGGCAAGCTCGTCGTCCTCGGTCTCCATGATCCGCCCGAGCGCCAGGCGCAGGCGGCGCACGGTTCCGATGTTGTCCTGCTCCAGCAGCCGCTTCAGGTGGGTGTAGAACAACTTGTAGTGGCGTAACTCGTCGCCGGCGATGAACCGGCAGATCGCCTTCAGCGCCGGCTCCTCGGTGGCGTCGCCGAGCGCCCGGTAGTAGGAACTGGTTCCGACCTCGACCATGCACCGCGCGACCAACTCGCCGGCGCGCGATCCGCGGATCGATTCGGTGGCGTCGACGTTCGGGCGGAACCCCTCGCGGAAGTTCGCGAACCGCCCTTCGAAGTCGAATTCGGGGTCGGCGATGGCGGCCCAGCGCCCCAGGGCCTCGCCGTGCTGGCGCTCCTCGGCACCCCAGTCGTGGGCCGCCTGGATGAAGGCGGGATCGTCGTGGAACACATTGACCAGGTAGCTGACGTAGTCGGCCGAGTTGTACTCCACCATGGCGGCGGCCTTGATGATGGCCAACTGGTCCGGTTCGACCTTCGGCCGATCGAAGGAATCCCAGGGGATATCATCGAGGGTCCAATGCGCGTCGGATTTCACGATCCTGCGTCTCCCTGCTATGGCAGGCTGCGGCGCCCCGTCCCCTCCCGTGCGGGGTAATCGCCGTCGCCAAGCCGTCGGTCTCTAGGTGTGACAACCGTCGCGGCGCTGCAAGAGTGCCCAATTCGCCGTCGTTGCGGAATCGGTGGCCTCGCGCTCAGTAGCCGCCGCGGGACGCCGGCGCTTCGCTGGCCGACCCGCGGTCCGCGAGCAGGGCATCGAGCAGCCCGCTGGCCCCGAAACGGAAGTGATCCGGCCCTACCGCCCTGCCCAGCACGCGGTCGGCAAGGCGGAGATACGCGACCGCCTGCGCCGTGGTCCGAACCCCGCCCGCCACCTTGACGCCGACCGGCCGGTTCGACCGTGCAGCCGCCTCCAGCAGGAGATGCGCCGATTCCAGCGTCGCCGACACCGGGGTCTTGCCGGTTGAGGTCTTCAGGAAATCGGCGCCGGCGGCGATCGCCGCCTCGGCCGCCGAGCCGATGGCGTCGGCCGTGAGCAGCCGCCCGGTCTCCAGGATCACCTTCAACGTGCGCCCGTCGGCCGCCTGGCGCGCCGCGTCCAGCACCGCCCGCGCGTTGGCGGTGCGTCCGGACAGCCACGCCTGGTAGGGAAGCACCACATCGATCTCGTCGGCGCCGTCGCCGACCGCCGCGCGGGTATCGGCGGCCACTCCGACGGCATCCTCGCGCCCGTGCGGGAAGTTGACCACGGTGCAGATCTTCACGCCGCTGCCCTCAAGCGCCCGCCGGCAGAGCGGCACGAAGGCCGCGTGGACGCAGACCGCCGCGACCGGGCCGGCCGGCGTGACCGCGCGAGCGCACAGCCGGGCGATCCGGCCGTGGTCGTCATCATCGTTGAGCGACGTCAGGTCGAGGCAGGCGATCGCCCGGGCGGCGATGCCGGCGAGTGGGTCAGACGTCATCGGTCCATCCGTCGAGGAAGCGGGCGAGCAGGCGGGCCAGGTTGCCGGCCATGGCCGAGCCTTGAGCCATGGTCTCGGCGTGGTCGAGCGCCGATCCGGCGACCATGCCGGCGGCCAGGTTGGTGATGCCGGAGATCGCGGCGACCCGCACCCCCATGTGGCGCAGCGCGATCGTCTCCGGCACCGTCGACATCCCGACCGCGTCGGCACCGAGACCGCGGAAGGCGCGGATCTCGGCCGGCGTCTCGAAGCTCGGGCCCTGCGCCCAGTAATAGACGCCGTCGGCAAGGGGGATCCCTTCGGCCGCGGCCGCGGCGCGCAGGCGCTCGCGGAGCCGTGCGTCATAGGCCTCGGTCATGTCGACGAAGCGCTTGCCGAGGGCCGCCTCGTTCGGCCCGGCGAGCGGGTTCAGGCCGGTGCCGTTGAGGTGGTCGGTGATCAGCATCAGCCGACCGGGCGCGACCTCCCGGCGCAGGCTGCCGGCGGCGTTGGTAAGGATCACCGCGGTGCAGCCGAGCCGGGCGAGGGTGCGCACCGGCCGCACCACGTCGGCGAGGCCGTGCCCCTCGTAGGCGTGGGCTCGGCCCTGCAGCACGGCGACCGGAACGCCGCTCATCGTGCCGAGCCGGAGCCGGCCGGCGTGGCTCGGCACCCCCGGCTGCGGGAAGCCGGGAATTGCGGCGTACGGGATGTCGACCGCCGCCGCCACCGTGTCCGCGACGGCGCCCAGCCCGGACCCCAGCACGATCCCGACCCGGGGCGCGGCGGCCGGCGCAGCGGTCCGGATCGCGGTTACGGCGGCGTCGAGAGCGTCGGTCTCCGGCATTCAGCGCTCCTTCACGTAGGGCAGGCCGATCGCCTTCGGGGCCACCGCCTTGCCGATGAAGCCGGCCAGCAGGATCACCGTCAAGGCGTAGGGCAGCGCCTGGATCAGCGCCACCGGGGCCTGCCCGATACCGGGGATCTCGATGCCCTGCAGGCGGGTCGCGCCGGCGTCGAGGAAGCCGAACAGCAGGCAGGCGAGCAGCGCCGGCACCGGCCGCCACTTGCCGAAGATCAGCGCGGCGAGCGCGATGTAGCCCTTGCCGGCGGTCATGTCGCGCACGAAACCCGCCGATTGCGCGGTCGAGAGGTAGGCGCCGGCGACGCCGCACAGGGCGCCGGCGATCAGCACCGCGCGGTAGCGCAGCCAGTTCACCGACACGCCGGCCGTGTCGACGGCGGCCGGGGTCTCGCCGACGGCGCGCAGGCGCAGCCCGAACCGGGTACGATAGACCATCCACCAGGTCGCCGGAACGGCGGCCAGGGCGAGGTAGACCAGGGCGTTATGGCCACTCAGCAGCTCGTGGTAGACGTGGCCGACCACCGGTATGCCGTGCGCCAGGTCGGCAAACGGCAGCTCGAGCGGCGCGAACCGTGCCGTCTGGGCGAGCGGTGGAGTCTGCCCGCCCTGGTCGAACCAGGCGATGCCGAGCACCACGGTCAGCCCGGCCACCATCACGTTGATCGCCACCCCGCTGACCACCTGGTTGCCGCGGTAGGTGATGCAGGCGAGGCCGTGCAGCAGCGCCAGGCTGCAGGCCACCAGGATCGCCACCAGCAGACCCAGCCAGGGCGATCCGGTGACCGCGGCGGTCGCGGCGGCGGCGAAGGCGCCGGCCAGCATCTTGCCCTCGAGCCCGATGTCGATGACGCCCGAGCGTTCGCTGAACAGCCCGGCCATGGCGGCCAGGATCAGCGGCGCGGCCACCCGCACTGTGGCGTCCAGGGTCAGCACGATCAGCAGCCAGGCCTCGCTCACGCCGGGCCCTCCCGCCGCGCGTGCCGCCACAGCCGGAGCGCCAGCGGGTGCAGCATGAACGCGAGCGCGCCCGAGAACAGGATCACCAGGCCCTGGATCACCACCACCAGGTCGCGGGTGATGCTGTCGAACTCGAAGTCCAGCTCGGTGCCGCCCTGGTAGAGCGCGCCGAACAGCAGGCTGGCCAGCACGATGCCGACCGGGTGGCCGCGTCCCATCAGGGCTACCGCGATGCCGGTGAAGCCGTAGCCGGCGGTGAAGTTCAGCAGCAGCCGGTGGTGCACCCCCAGCAGCTCGTTGACCCCGACGAAGCCGGCGAGCGCGCCCGACACGCACATGGTGGCGACGATCACCTTGCGGGGGTCGATGCCGGCGTAGACCGCCGCCGCCTCGTTGGCGCCGACGGTCCGGATCGCGTAGCCCCAGCGGGTGCGGTTGATCAGCACCCAGACGAACACGCAGGCCGCGGCCGCCAGCAGGATCGACAGGTTGAGCGGCGACCGCGCCACCACGATTCCGACGGCGGCCAGCGCCTCGTGGGCGAACGGCAGCCAGGCGTTCGACGCGAACTCCCGGCTCTCCGGGGACATCTGGCCCGGCTGGATCAGCACGTTGACCATCAGGTGCACCATCAGCGCCGAGGCCAGGAAGTTGAACATGATGGTGGTGATGACGACGTGGCTGCCGCGGTGCGCCTGCAGCCAGCCCGGCAGGAACGCCCAGGCCGCGCCGAACAACCCGGAGGCGGCCACTGCCACCGGAATCACCGCCCAGCCCGGCAGCACCCCGTCTAGGCCGAGGGCCGCCAGCCCGACCCCGAGCCCGCCCAGATAGGCCTGGCCCTCGGCGCCGATGTTGAACAGCCCGGCGTGGAACGCGACCGCCACCGCGAGCCCGGTGAACACCAGGTTGGTGGCGTAGTACAGCGTGTAGCCGATCGCCTCTTCGTAGCCGAAGGCGCCGTTGACCAGCACCTCCAGCGCCTCCAGCGGGCTCTCGCCAGCGAGAACCACCACCACGCCGGCCACCAGGAAGGCCAGCAGGATGTTGACCGCCGGGATCACCCCGACGTCGATCCAGCGCGGCAGGTCGTTCTTCACGGTCGGCGCCCTGCGAGGGGAACCCCCGTCGCCCCGTGGGTCCCGGCTTCGTCCCGCCGGGGGCGGTCCGGTCCGGGATGACGACGGGAAAGCGGGGCGTGGACGGGCGATGAACGGCCGGTCCGCCTTCCAAAGCCGTCATCCCGGACGGCCGCGCCCTGTCGCGGCCGATCCGGGACCCACCCGCGGCTCCGACCGCCGCAGAGATCCGCGCGCTCAGAGTTCATCGGTGCTGTTGCCGTACCCCGGCTCGAACAGGCGGCGCCAGACCCGTTCGGCGTAGGCGTCGGTCATGCCGGCGACGTAGTCGCAGATCCGCCGGCGCACGCTGTCGCCCGGGTCGAGCCCTTCCCAGAACGACCGGGGGATCAGCTCCTCGGGGGCGGTGAGAAATTCGTCGAACATGGCCGCGATCAGCCGGCGGCCCTTGCGCCGCAATTGCACCACCTCGGCGGTTCGGACCACGTTGCGCTGGGTGAACTCCATCAGGAATTCGCACAGCGCCCGCGCCTCGGGCGGCAGCGCGGCGTTCCAGCGCAGCAACGGGTGCGTCAGATCCGGGACCTCGACCAGCGCCACGTGGGTCACGAAGAAATTGACCAGCGCCGAGATCGCCTGCTTGCGGTCGTGGCTGGCGGTGGAGAACAGCTGGGCCGGCAGCGTCTCGCGGTCCAGCGACAGGCCGAGCCGGACCAGGGCGTCGAAATCGAGGGCCAGGCCGGCGGCGGCGATCGCGGCCTCGAACTGCTCGCGCATCACCATGCGCCGGCCGATCGCGTCCTCCAGGTCGTGGACCGCGTAGGCGATGTCGTCGGCGCAGTCCATGATCGAGCAGTCGAACGATTTGAAGCGGGCGCGGCCGGCATCGTCCAGCGCGGTGAAGGCGTCGCGGTCGGCGGCCGAGAACGGCGCCAGGATCCAGTCGACGGTGTCGCGCTCGGTGTCCATGTAGCACTTCGGCGGCCGTTCGCTTCCCGCCGGCACATGGGGGCGGGCCAGCGAGTACGGCACCGGGTACTTCAGCACCGCCAGCAGCAGCCTGCGGGTCGGGTTCAGGCCGACCCCGCGCGCCCGGTATTTCTCCAGGCGGGTGAGCACCCGGAGGGTCTGGCCGTTGCCCTCGAAGCCGTCGTCGTCGGTCATCTTGGCGTGGATCGCCACCTCGCCGTCGTGGCCGTAGGGCGGATGGCCGAGATCGTGGGCGTGGCAGGTCGCCAGCACCAGCGAGCGATCGGGCAGCCAGGCCCGGGCCTCCGGGTCGGCGATGGTGCGCGACAACTTCAGCAGCACGCCCTCGCCGATCTGGCCGACCTCGATCGAGTGGGTCAGCCGGGTGCGGTGGAAGTCGCCCTCGCTGGTGCCCATCACCTGAGTCTTGCCCTGCAGGCGGCGGAACGCGGCGGAGTGGATCACCCGGCCCTTGTCGCGCTCGAACGGGTTCCGGACGTCGTCGGGACGCGACGGCTCGGCCTGCCGGCGCTCCTCGAAGCGTTCCGGGGGGGGCAGGGCGGTCATGCGCGGATCTCCTCGAGCGGCACGTTCGCCATCATCAGGCCGAGCGTGCGCGCATCGGCCTCGGCCGCCGGCAGCCCGCCGACCAGCCGGCCGCTGCAGATCACCAGGATGCGGTCGGCCAGGCTCATGATCTCGTCGAGCTCGACCGACACCAGCAGGATGGCCGCGCCGGCGTCGCGCATGGCCACCAGCTGGCGGTGGATGAATTCGATGGCGCCGATGTCGACCCCCCGTGTCGGCTGGCCGACCAGCAGCAGCCTCGGCGCGCCGGCCAGTTCGCGGGCCAGCACCAGCTTCTGCTGGTTGCCGCCGGAGAACAGCGCGCCGCGCAAATGCGGGTCGGCCGGGCGCACGTCGAACGCCCGCATCTTGGCGGCGCAGTCGGCGGCGACGGCGCCGTAATCCATCAGCCAGCGCCCGCCATAGGCCGGGCTGTCGTGATGGCCGAGTATGGCGCTCTCGGCGGCCTCGAACGGCAGCACCATGCCCATGCGCTGGCGGTCTTCCGGCACGTGACCGACGCCGGCGGCGCGTACCGTCCGTGGGTCGGCGGGGCGTTCCGGCGTGATCTCAAGCGCGCCGATCCGGATGCGGCCGGCGGCGATCGGCCGGATGCCGGCCAGCGCCTCCAGCAGTTCGCTCTGGCCGTTTCCGGAAACCCCCGCCAGGCCGACGATCTCGCCGGCGGCGACCGTGAAGCCGATGCCGTCGACCCGCGGCACGCCGTCGGAACCGACAACCCGCAGCCCGTCGACCGTCAGCACTGCGGCGCCCGGGGTGGCCGGGGCCTTGTCGACCCGGAACAGCACCGTGCGCCCGACCATCAGCTCGGCCAGCTCCTCACGGCTGGTCACGGCGGTCGGGCGGTGCGCCACCATTTCGCCGCGTCGCATCACGGAGACGCTGTCGGTCACCGCCAGGATCTCGCCCAGCTTGTGGGTGATCAGGATGACGGTGACGCCTTCACCCCTGAGGGCGCGCAGGATCTCGAACAGCCGGTCGGTCTCCTGCGCGGTCAGCACGCCGGTCGGCTCGTCGAGGATCAGGATGCGGGCACCCCGGTACAGCGCCTTCAGGACCTCGACCCGCTGCTGCAGGCCGACCGGCAGCGCCCCGACCAGCGCGTCGGGGTCAACGTCCAGGCCGTACTCGCGCGCCAGCCGGTCCAGTTCCGCCCGCGCCCTGACCCGGCCGCCGGCCAGCAACGCCGAACCCTCGGCGCCCAGCATGACGTTCTCCAGCACCGTGAAAGTCGGCACCAGCATGAAGTGCTGGTGAACCATGCCGATGCCGGCGGCGATGGCCTCGGTGGCGCTGCGGATCGCCACCGTCCTGCCGTCGATGCGGATCTCACCGGCGTCGGCCTCGTAGAAGCCGTACAGGATGCTCATCAGCGTGGATTTGCCGGCGCCGTTCTCGCCGACGATGCCGTGGATGGTGCCGGCGGCGACGCGCAGCGACACGTCGTGGTTCGCCAGCACCGTCCCGAAGCGTTTCTCGATGCCGATCAGTTCGATGGCGGGAACGTCACCCACGAGGGCAGACGCCGCCGGAGCCGTTTTCGCGCGGGTGTCCCCCGGAGCCGTTTTCGCGCGGGTGTCCCCCGCGGTGTCGGCCCCGGTGGCATCGGTCATGGCGTGCTTCCGTGCGCGTCAGCCCGGGCAGGAGCCGTCGGACATGTAGTCGTGGACCTTGATCGAGCCGTCGATGATGCCGGCCTTGGCCTTCTCGACCGCCGCCTTCATGGCGTCGGTGATCAGCGCCTTGTTGTGCTCGTCCAGCGCCCAGTCGATGCCGCCCTCGGCGAGTCCGAGGACCTGCACGCCGCTGGTGAACTTGTTGTCCCTGGCGTCCATGAACGCCCGATAGGCGGCGACGTCGACGCGCTTGAGCATCGAGGTGAGCATGGTGCCGGGGTGCAGGTGGTTCTGGTTGCTGTCGACGCCGATGGCGAGTTTCTTGCTGTCGGCGGCGGCCTGATAGACCCCGATGCCGGTGCCGCCGGCGGCGGCGTAGATCACGTCGGCGCCGCGGTCGAACTGGCTGCGCGCCAGTTCGGTGCCCTTGGTCGGGTCGTTCCAGGCGGACGGGGTGGTCCCGGTCATGTTCTGGAACACCTGGGCGTCGGCGTTGGCGTGCTTGACGCCCTGGACGTAGCCGCAGGCGAACCGGCGGATCAGCGGGATGTCCATGCCGCCGACGAAGCCGACCTTGCCGGACTTCGACGCCATTGCGGCCAGGACGCCGACCAGGAACGAACCCTCGTGCTCCTTGAAGACCACCGAGCGGACGTTCGGCAGGTCGACCACCGCGTCGATGATGGCGAAGCGGATCTTCGGGTTGTCCTTGGCGACCTTCTCGACCGCCGGGGCCTGCGCGAAGCCGACCCCGAGCACCGGGTCGGCGCCGCGGCTGGCCATTCGCGCCATCGCCTGCTCGCGCTGGGTCTCGTTGGTGACCTCGAACTCCCGGTACGTGATGCCGGTCTCGTCCTTGAACCTCTCGACGCCGTTGTAGACGCCCTCGTTGAAGCTCTTGTCGAACTTGCCGCCCATGTCGAACACCACCGCCGGCTGTATCTCGGCGGCCGAGACGATGCCGGTGGTCGCGAAAAGCGTCAGCGCCAGTGCGGCACCCAGAAACCGCTTGGTCATGTCGATCCCCGTTGCGAAGCTCCCATGTCCGCCGTATCGGCGGTTTGAAAGTTAATCTAGGCTAATCCGCCGCGTGTTCCCAGCGTCGAAGGGGCGCGCGGGCACCGGAAACCGCACGCTGAGAGGGTCATGACCGAAGCACGCCTGAAGAGCCAGGTGATCGTCCAGTCGGCGATCCGGCGGGCCTCGATGCGCGGCATCCCGGCGACCGTGGCGCGCCGTGGCGACGTCGACGCCGGGGCGATCTACATCAAGCAGAACCTCGGGTCGGGCATCGGCTGCACCGTGCTGGCGCCGCGGCGGGACTACCAGCGCGACGTGACCCTGTGGCGGCCGGCGACCGGCGACGAGCCGGTCCCGGAGGCCGATGCCGACGCCTACATCGAGCGCGAGCGTCGCGTCGATCCCGACCTCTGGGTGTTGGAGATCGAGGATCGCGACGGCTGGAACCCGTTCGCGGAGGACGCGTCGTGACCGTGACGCTGGACGACGCCGACCGCGCGCTGCTCGGCGGCGCCCACGGCGAGGCCGGGCGATTCGCCATGGGCCTGCTGGTGCGCTTCGCCGACGCCGTCGGGGCCCCGAGCTTCATCGACGCGCGCTGCTCGCACATCGACGGCTGCCTCTACCACGGCCAAGTCAGCCTCGACTTCGTCGAGCACCTGGTTCAGCTCGGTGGCCGGGTGCGCGTGCCGACCACTCTCAACGTCGGCTCGGTCGACCTGATCCACCCGGAACTGTTCCGGGGCGGCGCCGATCTGCAGACCGCCGGCGCCCGGCTGATGGTCGCCCACGAGGAACTCGGCTGCGTGCCGACCTACACCTGCGCGCCGTACCAGACGATGTTCCGGCCGCAGCTCGGCTGGCAGATCGCCTGGGCGGAGTCCAACGCCATCGTGTTCGCCAACTCGGTGATCGGCGCCCGCACCAACCGCTATGGCGACTTCGTCGACCTGTGCTGCGCGATCACCGGCCGGGTGCCCAATTACGGCCTGCACCTGACGGAGAACCGGCGCGCCACCGTGGTGGTCGAGATCGAGGCGCTGCCGCCGGAATGGGAAGACGCCGGACCGGCCTGCGTCGCCGTCGGCCACGTCATCGGCCGGCGCTGCGGCGACCGGGTGCCGGCGATCGTCGGCCTGCCGGCCTCGACCCGCGAGGACGACCTGAAGGCGCTCGGCGCGGTCGCGGCGTCGGCCGGGTCGGTGGCGCTGTTCCACGCCGTCGGCCTCACCCCCGAGGCGCCGACGCTCGACGCCGCCCTGCAGGGCGAGGCGCCGGAGGAGACCATCCGGCTCACGGCCGACGACCTGCGCGACACGGTGCGCGGGCTGTCGACGGTGCCGGACGGCACCGCCCTGGTGGCGGTCAGCCTCGGCACCCCGCACTTCTCGCTGGCGGAGTTCGAGCGCCTGGTGCCGCTGCTCGAGGGGCCGCGCCCGGTGGTCGATTTCTATGTCAACACCAGCCGCGGCGTGCTCGAGGACCTGGAGGCGAGGGGCTGGGCGGCGACGCTGCGCGAGGCCGGCGTCACCCTGGTGGTCGACACCTGCACCTACGTGACGGCGATCATGCGCGACCTCGACGGGGCGGTGATGACCAATTCCGGCAAGTGGGCCTACTACGCGCCCGGCAACCTCGGGGTCGCGGTGGCGTTCGGCTCGCTCGCCGACTGCGTGGCCTCGTCGCGGACCGGCCGGGTGGTGCGGCGATGAGCGCCGGCAACGGGTTCGCGGCCGTCACCCTGGTGCCCGGGCGCGCCGAGGCCGAGGTGTTCGTGATGGCCGAGCCGCTCAGCTTCTGGGGCGGCCTTGACGCCACCACCGGCGAGATCATCGACCGCTGGCACCCGCAGAGCGGCGAGATCCTGACCGGCCGGATGCTGCTGATGGAAAGCGGCCGCGGCTCCAGCTCCGGCAGTTCGGTGCTCGCCGAGGCGATCCGTGCCGGCACCGGGCCGGCCGGCATCGTGCTGCTGACTCGCGACGCCATCGTGACCCTCGGCGCCCTGGTTGCCGCCGAGCTGTACGGCGCGTCCTGCCCGGTGGTCATGGCGGCGGCGGCGGACTGGCCGGCGCTGACGGCGGCGGGACGGCTGACTGTCGAGGCCGGGCCGAACGGGGCCGCTATCCGGATCGGCTGAACGCGCCGCGGCTCAGCCGCGCCGTGCGGCCACCTGCAGCAGCAGGATCCCGCCGATAACCATGGCGCCGCCGGCGACCTGCGACAGCGTCATCGCCTCGCTGAACAGCGCGTAGGCGGCGACGATCGAGGTCACCGGCTGCAGGTTGTTGATGATCGCGCTGGTCTCGGCGCCGATGCGGGGGATCGAGGCGAAGTACAGCGGGATCGAGCAGCCCTGCAGCAGCACCACGCCGGCGGCGCCGATCCACCCCAGGGTGGTGACCGGGGCGGTCAGGCCGGTGGTCAGCGCCACCGCCGCGGCGAGCAGCACGGCCGCCACCAGCGCCATGTGGAACATCACCACCAGCGGGTCGCGGCCCTTCATGACCCGGCTGATCCAGGTCACCTGGACCCCGCAGGCGACGCCGGCGCCAAGACCGATCGCCAGGCCGACCGGGTTCAGCTCCGACCAGCCGGCGCCCAGCATCACCGCCAGGCCGCCGAACGCCACCACGAACGCCGTCATCCGCAGCCACCCGGGCCAGCGGCGGTCGAGGATGGCGGTGAACACCGCCACCAGCGGCGGGTAGACGAAGAACAGCAGGGCGGCGACCCCGACCGGGATGTACTTCACCGCCCCGATGTTGCCGAAGAACATGTAGGCCAGCAGCGCGCCGAGACCGAGGCAGTGCAGCCAGGTCCGCCGCCCGACCGCGAGGCTGCGGCCCGACGCCAGGCACCAGGCACCGACCACCGCGACCACGAACCAGGCGCGCACCGCCGCCACCGACTGGCCGTCGGTGCCGCCCTCGAAGGCGATGCGCGCGACCGCGACGGCGAGGCCGAGCCCGATCGACGCGGCGAGCGCCAGGCCGAAGCCGGTCAGGCGCTCGCGCCGCTCCGAGCCCGCCGCGCCGTCGCCCGCGGGCTCAGCGGTCGGGCCAGAAATCGCCATGGGCGTCCATCCAGCCGATGAAGTCCGCCATGGTCGCCGCGAGGTCGTCGGGAAGCCGGTGCCCGACCTCGTCGGCCAGCCGGTCGGGCCGCATCGGGAAGCGATCGGCGTCGCTCCAGAGATCGACGGTCGGGGTTTCGCCGGGGGCCGCCAGCCGGCACTCGAAGGTCGGGAACCGCTGCCTTAGCTCGCCGCCCATGCGCAACACGCTGACCTGGCGGGCCGAGGTGACGTTGAAGATGTCGCTCTTCAGCCGGTCGGCCGGCGCCTGCATCAGCGCCCGCAGCGCGGCCGCGACGTGGCGCGAGTAGGTCCAGTCGAGACTGTCCTCGCGGGCCAGCAGGGCCGGCTTGCCGGCGCGGGCCAGCAGGGCGGTCTGCATCGGCGCCGACAGCGTGTCGCGGGCGCCGGAATCGATCTCCCACGGTCCGAAGATCGTCGACAGCCGCACCGAGCGAGCGTCGAGCGGGGTCAGTTCGGCGTAGCGCCGGACCAGTCGCTCGGACCCGAACTTGGTCATGCCGTAGATCTTGAACGGCTCCTCGCGGGTGCCGTACTCGTCGAGCGGTCCCTCCCAGCCGGTGGCGCCGAACGCGCCGGTGCCGTAGGCGGCGCCCGAGGAGATGTTGACCAGCCGCTTGACGCCGGCCCTGTCGGCCGCCTTCAGGGTCTGGGCGAGCCCGACCAGGTTGACCTCGATCACGCTCTCCGGGGCCTCGCGCTCGCGCTCCGGCCCCGAGGTGACGGCGGCGCCGTACAGCACCCCGTCAACCTTGTGGTCGCCGATCGCCTGGGCGATCGGCTCGGCCTGCCGGATGTCGCCGAGCACCACGGTGTAGCGCCCGGGGAGGGCGTCGAAGGCGCGCCGCGCCGACGGGTGAAGGTCGTTCCGGTCGAACAGCACGACCTCCTCGCCCGCTCCCAGATAGTGCTCGGCGGTGGCGAGGCCGATGAACCCGCAGCCGCCCGCGATCAGGACCGTCATCTCTGCTCTCCCATTGCGATTTCCGAACATCCGTTTCCGCTGATAGCCCGAATTCCGGGTTGCGACCAGCCGCCCGCCGTCGCCTGTACCCGCCCCCCGGCCTCAGCTAGGCTCGCCCGATGATCGGCACACGGCGACGGAGAGGGCGATGAACGCAACGGGACCCCTGGCGGCGGAACTGCTGCCCGATGGCGTGCGCGCGCGGTTCGTGGACAACGGCAACGGCCTGTCCATGCACGTGCTGGAGGCTGGCTGGGAGGGCGGCTCCCGCGGCGGTGAGCGGCCCCTGGCCCTGCTGCTGCACGGCTTTCCCGAGATCGCCTACAGTTGGCGGATGGTGATGCCGGCGCTGGCGGCGGCCGGCTACCACGTGGTGGCGCCCGATCAGCGCGGCTACGGCCGGACCACTGGCTGGCAGGCCGGCTACGACGACGACCTGTCGCCATTCTTCATGCTGAACCTGGTGCGCGACATCGTCGGCCTGGTGGCGGCGCTCGGGCGGCGCTCGGTGGCGGCGGTGATCGGCCACGACTACGGCTCGCCGGTGGCGGCGGTGTGCGCCCTGGTCCGCCCCGACGTGTTCCGCTCGGTGGTGCTGATGAGCGCGCCGTTCGGCGGGCCGCCGCCGATGCTGCCGGATCCGTCGGCCGGGCCGGGGATGGCCGCCGGCCTGTCGAACGCCGACCTCGGCCGCGACCTGGCGGCGCTGACCCGGCCGCGCAAGCACTATCAGTGGTACTACTCGACCCGCCCGGCCGAGCGCGACATGCTGGATTGCCCGGAAGGGGTGCACGCCTTCCTGCGCGCCTACTTCCACATGAAGAGCGCTGACTGGACGGCCAACCGCCCGCATCCGCTGGCCGCGTGGCGGGCCGACGAGATGGCCAAGCTGCCGACCTACTACGTCATGGACCTCGACCGCGACATGCCGGCGACGGTCCGCCCGGAGATGCCGACGGCGGCCGAGATCGCCGCCTGTCGCTGGCTGCCGGACGAGGCGCTGGCGGTGTACGCCGGCGAGTATGAGCGCATCGGCTTCCAGGGCGGCCTGCAGTGGTACCGGGTGGTGACCGGCGGCCACTGGGCGCGGGAGCTTCGGACCTTCGCCGGGCGGTCGATCGACGTTCCGTCGGCGTTCATCGCCGGCAGCAGCGACTGGGGCATCCACCAGAAGCCGGGCGAGTTCGAGGCCATGCAGAACCGCGGCCTCGCCGATCTGCGCGGCGTCCACCTGCTCGATGGCGCCGGCCACTGGGTCCAGCAGGAGCAGGCCGAGAAGGTCTCGGCGCTGCTGGTGGACTTCCTGGGGGCGACGGGGTAGCCGCAGCGGCAACGAGAAAGACGGCGCGCCTCCACTCCCTGTCGTCATTGCGGGCAAGCGCAGCGCGAGCCGGCCCCCCCCCGGCGACCGTGTCAGCGCTGCTGCTCAGGGGCCGCGTCGGCCGCCCGGCGCCGCGCCCGCCGGGCCAGCATGTTGAGGCCCTCGACGATGGCCGAGAACGCCATGGCGGCGTAGATGTAGCCCTTCGACACGTGCGCTCCGAACCCCTCGGCGATCAGGGTCGTGCCGATCAGCAGCAGGAAGCCGAGAGCCAGCATCACCACCGTCGGGTTGCCGTGGATGAAGTTGGCGAGCGGATCGGCGGCGAACAACATGACCCCCACGGTCACGATCACCGCCACGACCATCACCGGAATGTGTTCGGTCATGCCGACGGCGGTGATGATGCTGTCGACCGAGAACACAAGGTCCAGCACCAGGATCTGCCCGACGGCAGCAGCGAAACCCAGGGCGGCAGCCCGGGTGTTGAACATGTCGGGTCCGGGATCGGGGTCGACGGAGTGATGGATCTCCTTGGTCGCCTTCCACACCAGGAACAATCCGCCGGCGATCAGGATCAGGTCGCGCCACGAAAAGCCTTGGTCGAACACCGTGAACACCGGCGTCGTCAGCTGGACGATGACGGCGACCGTGCCGAGCAACCCGAGGCGCAACAGCAGCGCCGCCGAGATCCCGATCCGCCGGGCTCGGGAGCGCTGATGCTCGGGCAGCTTGTTGGTGAGGATCGAGATGAAGATCAGGTTGTCGATTCCGAGGACGACCTCCATGGCGATCAGGGCGGCAAGCGCCGCCCAGACGGTGGGGTCGGTGGCGAGCGAGACGAGGTAGTCCATGACTGTGTGGTCTCCTGAAAAACGCGCCCCCTCTTCGGGGTGGGCCGCCACAGGGGTGGCGCGTGCCGAGAACGGGCCGGGGGCCCGCGAGCGCCCAAGGGGTTGGCGGTGAGGGGCCGAGCAGGCGAAAACGTGGACCGGAGCCCGAGGAGTTCGTCGCGACAGATGGCATGGCGGCCATCGCTCGGTTAGGCCATCCTGCGCATGACCATCCATGCGCAGGACACATGGTCAGCGGCCATGCCGGAAACCACCCGCCGCCGACCGAGTGGCGGGTGGGTCCCGGATCGCCCGCGCTGGCGCGCGTTCGTCCGGGATGACGCCGGCGGAGAGGCGGGCCGATCACTGGCTTCACGAAGGCAGTGGAGTGGCAGCGCCTCCCCACCCTTGTCGTCATCCCTCCCAAGCGCAGCGCGAGCCGGAATCCACCCGCCGGTGGCTGCGTCAGCGCTGCCGTTCATGCCGCGGTGCGGGTACCGCCGCGGCTACAGCCGATACACCCTGGCAGCGGTATCGTGGAACATCGCTGCCCGCTCGCTGGCCGAGTAGCCCTTCGAGAGGAGCTTGAAGCTGTTCCACACCACGGTGTAGCCGCAGCTCGCCTTGTCGACCGGGAAGTTCGACTCGAACATGCAGCGCTCCGGGCCGAACGCCTGGATGGCGTGCTCGTACCAGCGGCGCGTCGCCTCGGCGAGTTCGGCGCTGGACGGCGCCGCCTGGCGGTGCTCCCAGCCGTAGCCGTTGACGTCCATGTTGACGCCGCCGAGCTTGACCACGACGTTCGGCAATTCGGCGATGGCGTCGAGCTTGCCGCGCCAGTCGGCGAACACCTCGTCGGCCTTGCCGGCGTAGGGCCCGACACCGATTGGGCCGCCCAGATGGTTCAGGATGATGGTGGTATCCGGGAAGGCGCGCGCGAGATCGGCCGCCTCGGGAATCTGGGTGTGGTAGCAGAGCGCGTCGAAGGTCAGGCCGCGCGGCGCCAGATGCTTGAATCCGGCGCGGAAGTCGGCGCGAGCGAACAGGCCCTCGGGCGGCTCGGTGCGGTGGTTGCGGACCTCCGGACTGGGATGCCAGAACGCGCCCTCGCGGATGCCCTTTACCCGGCCGTTGCCGGCGACCAGCTGGGCGTCGAGCACGGCACCGGCGCGGTCGCCCAGCATCAGCTCGGCGGTGGCGACGATGCCGGCGGCGATCCGGGCCGGGCCGTAGCGGCCGGAGGCCGCCATGGCCGCCATGCCGTTGGCGAACTCGGTCTCGCCGACGCAGCGCAGCTCTTCCGGCCCGTCGGCGCGGAACATGGTCCCGCACTCGATGAACACGCTGGACACGATGGTGTGACCGCCGGCCAGGTCCTCCAGCATCTCGTCCAGGAAGTAGCGGCGCTGCACGCCGCCCGGCCGGAAGTCCCAGAGGTGGTGGTGCGGGTCGCAGATCGGGATTTCCGGCTCCAGCGCCGCCTCGGGAGTGCCCTCAAGCCAGTCGTGGTTGGTCGATCGCATGACCATCGCCGTTCCTCCCGATCCGCTGAACCCGCCGTCGACGCTACCGGTCGACGCTACTTGGCGTCGGCCGCCACCTGCATCTTGACGATCTGGTCGGGATCCCGCGGCGGCTCGCCGCGCTTGATGCCGTCGACCAGTTCCATGCCGCCGGTGACCTGGCCCCAGACGGTGTACTGGCCGTTCAGGAAGCTGCAGTCCTTGAAGCAGATGAAGAACTGGCTGTCGCCGCTGTTCGGGCTCTGTGAGCGCGCCATGCCGAGGGTACCGCGGCCGTAGTTCGTGTCCGTGAACTCGGCGTCCAGCTTCTGCCCGGAACCGCCGCGCCCGGTGCCGGTCGGATCGCCGGTCTGGGCCATGAAGCCGTCGATGACGCGGTGGAACACGATGCCGTCGTAGAAGCCCTGGCGCGTCAGTTCCTTGATGCGGGCAACGTGCTTGGGCGCCAGGTCCGGGCGCAACTCGATGACGACCCGGCCGGACGCGAGGTCCAGGTACAGAGTGTTCTCGGGATCCGCCGCCGCGGCCCCGCTGTTATCCATGCTCATGATCGCTCCGATGATGGCTGCGACGAACGCCAAACGGCGCATCGACGTCTCCCTGGTTGGTGGCTGTCTGAGGCTCGCCCACGGTTCCCCGGCACCATAACCGAGCATCCGCGCAAGGCAAAGCACCCGGGACTCGGACGCTGTCGAGGCGTCAGGCGCGCCCGCTGGCGGCGTTGGTCTCGTCCTCGTCGGCCTGACGCTCCAGTTCCTCCATCTCGTCGTCGGAGTAGCCGTAGTGGTGGCCGATCTCGTGGATCAGGACGTGGCGCACGACGTGGTAGAGGTCCTCGCCGGTCTCGATCCAGTAGTCGAGGATCGGCCGGCGGTAGAGGAAGATTCGGTCGAGGTCGGCCGGGGTCTCGCCGGTCGAGCGATGCCCGAGCGGCACGCCCTGGTAAAGCCCGAGCAGGTCGAACGGCGTCTCCAGGTCCATGGCCTCGCAGGTCTCGTCGTCGGGGAATTCCTCGACCAGGATCGCCAGTCCGGCGATCGGCTTCAGGAGGTCCTCCGGCACGCTGGAGAGGGCGTCCTCGGCGAGCGCCGCCAGATGGTCGGCGGTCGGGGCCAGGATGTCGGGTCGGGCGGATTGCGCGCACATGAATCCAGCTATAGCGGCTTAGGCCGGCGTGGGAAAGCGCCGACCGCTGACCGGCCGGGGTTGCCCCGCCGGGCCGGCGCGTGGACATTGTGCGCTGCAACGTCAACACCGCCGGGCCGCGTGCGCCCGGGGCGGTCAACGCAAGGAGCCGGCGCCATGAGTCTGAAGGGGAAGTCCGCGATCGTCACCGGATCGACCAGCGGGATCGGCGAGGGCATCGCCGCCGCGCTCGCCGGCGCCGGCGCCGACGTCATGCTGAACGGCTTCGGCGACAAGGCCGCCATCGAGGCCCAGCGCGCCGGCCTGGAGCGCGACCACGGGGTGCGCGCCGCCTATTCCGCCGCCGACATGTCGAAGCCCGACCAGGTCAAGGCGATGGTCGCCGACGCCGAGGCCGCGTTCGGCAAGGTCGACATCCTGGTCAACAACGCCGGCATCCAGACCGTGGCGGCGGTCGAGGACTTTCCCGACGACCGCTGGGAACTGATCCAGGCGATCAACCTGTCGTCAAATTTCTACGCCATCAAGGCGGCCATGCCGGGCATGAAGGCCCGCAACTGGGGGCGGATCGTCAACATCGCCTCGGCGCACGGGCTGGTCGCCTCGCCATTCAAGGCGGCCTATGTCGCCGCCAAGCACGGCGTCGTCGGGCTGACCAAGGTGGTGGCGCTGGAGACCGCGCAGCTGAACATCACCTGCAACGCGATCTGCCCCGGCTTCGTGAAGACCCCGCTGGTCGAGGGCCAGATCGGCGACCAGGCGAGGGCCAACAACATGACCGAGGAGCAGGTGGTGCGCGATGTCATCCTGGCGAGCCAGCCCTCGAAGCGCTTCGTCGGCGTCGACGAGCTGGGCGCGCTGACGGTGTTCCTGTGCGGCGAGCAGGCGTTGTCGATCACCGGGACGTCGCTGTCGGTCGATGGCGGCTGGACGGCGCGATGACCGTCGACCGGCGACCGGACGATCCGGCGCAGGCCCCGGCCGAGGTTCCCGACGAGGTCCGCGCCGCCGCCGCGGCGGCGGCCGAGCCCCGCCGGCGCGCCCGGGCGGCGGTGCCGGCGGGGACCACCAAGCGGATCAACCTGGCCCTGCAGGGCGGCGGCTCGCACGGCGCCTTCACCTGGGGCGTGCTGGACCGGCTGCTCGAGGATGACCGCATCGAGTTCGATTCCTTCAGCGGCACCAGCGCCGGGGCGATGAACGCCGTGGTGTTCGCCGCCGGCTGGGCCGAGAACGGCCGGGCCGGGGCGCGGGCACGGCTGGAGCGGTTCTGGAACCGGATCGCCGATGTCGGGGCGCACAGCCCGATCCAGCGCACCGTCATCGACACGCTGATGGGCAACTGGCGGATCGACACGTCGCCCGGCTACATCGCACTCGACCTGATGGGCCGGGTGCTGTCGCCCTACCAGACCAACCCGCTGAACCTCAACCCGCTGCGCGACGTCCTGGCCGAGGTGGTCGACATCGACCTCGCCCGCTACGCGAGCGGCATCAAACTGTTCCTGTGCGCGACCAACGTGCACACCGGCAAGATCAGGGTGTTCGACAACAAGTCCCTGTCGCTCGACGCGGTGCTGGCGTCGGCCTGCCTGCCGTTCATGTTCCAGGCGGTCGAGATCGACGGCGAGCACTACTACGACGGCGGCTACATGGGGAACCCGGCGATCTTCCCGCTGGCCTACCACTCCGCCTGCCGCGACGTGGTTCTCGTTCAGATCAACCCGCTGTACCGCCCCGAGGTGCCGAAGACGGCGCGCGAGATCCTCGACCGGGTCAACGAGATCACCTTCAACTCGTCGCTGATGCGAGAGATGCGGGCGGTGCACTTCGTCAACCGGCTGATCGCCGGCGGCAAGCTCGATCCCGAGGCCTACCGCATCACCCGGATCCACATGATCCAGGCCGACGCCGAGGTGACGGCGATGCACGCCTCCTCCAAGCTGAACCCCGAACGGCTGTTCCTGCACCACCTGCGCGACATCGGCCGCCGGGTGGCGGGAGAGTGGATCGAGGAGAACATCGCCTGCGTCGGCGTCGAATCCTCGGTCAACGTGCGCGAAACGTTCCTGTGACCGCCGGTTGAACGCGGCGCGCCCGCCACGATATCGCAGGGCGCAACCCCGAGGGAGACTCCGATGCCGAAGGTCGAGAGGCTGACCGCGGCGGCCCGCGCCGCCGCACTCGCCGAGCTGGACGGCTGGGTGCCGGCCGACGGCGACCGCGACGCCATCCACAAGCTGTTCCGGTTCAAGGATTTCAACGCCGCCTTCGGCTTCATGGCGCGGGTCGCGCTGAAAGCCGAGGCGATGGACCACCACCCCGAGTGGTCGAACGTCTACGACCGCGTCGAGGTCACCCTGACGACGCACGACGCGAACGGCCTCACCGAGCTCGACGTGACGCTCGCCAGATTCATGGACGGGGTCGGTACGTCGCTCTGAACCCAGCCCTTCTGGGCCCCGCTCCGCGGGGCCACAAGGGTTATCGCGGCCCCATGCGGATCGCGCCGTCGAGGCGGATGGTCTCGCCGTTGAGCATCGGGTTGTCGACGATCGCCAGCACCAGGCGGGCGTATTCGTCGGGCGTGCCGAAGCGCGACGGGAACGGCACCTGCGCCGCCAGGCTGTCCTGCACGTCCTGCGGCATGCCGAGCAGCATCGGCGTGCCGAACAGGCCGGGCGCGATGGTGCACACCCGGATGCCGATGCGCGCGAACTCGCGCGCCGCGACGATGGTCAGCGAGTGCACGGCACCCTTCGACGCCGCGTAGGCGGCCTGGCCGATCTGGCCCTCGAACGCCGCGACGCTGGCGGTCGACACGATCACCCCGCGCTGGCCCTCGCCGTCGGGCTCCAGGCCGGCCATGTCGGCGGCGGCCAGGCGCAGCAGGTTGAAGGTGCCGATCAGGTTGATGTCGATCACCCGGCGGAAATTCTCCAGCGGCATCGGCCCAGCCTTGCCGACGATGCGCTCGGCGGGCGCCACGCCGGCGCAGTTCACCAGGATCCGCGCCTTGCCGTGGGCATCGCGGGCGCGGGCGACCGCGGCCTCGGCGGAGTCGGACGAGGCGACGTCGCAGACCAGCGCGAGGCCGCTGATCCCGTCGGCGACGGCGCGGGCGGCGTCCTCGTTGACGTCGAGCACCGCGACCTTGGCGCCGCGCGCCGCCAGCGCCCGCGCCGTGCCGGCCCCCAACCCGCCGCCGCCGCCCGTAACCAGTGCCGCCTGTCCCTGGAGATCCATGACCGCTTCCTTCCGCTCGATTCCGCTGCGCGATCCCGTCGCATGGCCGTTCGCCGGCCGACCGTGGCGTGATACCAGATCGCGCAGGGCTCGGCGAGGCGAGGCGGCCGACGCAACGGGGCCGGGAGGGGGCGATGATGCGGGCGCAGGGGATTCCAACGGCGGCGGCGGTCCTGGGAGGGGCCGGGGCGATCCCGTTCGCGGCGGGGGCGGCGGGGGTCTGGTTGCTGGAACCGGCCTGGGCGGCGCACGCGCTCGACGCCCAGGTGTTCTACGGCGTCACCATCCTGGCGTTCCTGGGCGCGGTGCACTGGGGAGTGGCGCTGTCCGAGGGCCCCGACACCGACCGGCTTTGGCCCCGCCTCGCCTGGAGCGTCACCCCGGCGCTGATCGCCTGGGCGGCCGCCATGATGACGGCGCTGCCGGCGCTGGTCACCCTGATGGCGGGGCTCGGCGTCGCCTACGTGGTCGACCTGCGGGCCCGCGATCGCGGCGACCTGCCGCCCTGGTACCTGGATCTGCGCCGCCGGCTCACCGCCGTGGCGCTGCTGGCGCTCGGGGCGTCGCTGCTGCGGGTGGTTTGAGGCTCACTCGGGCGGCTTGCGCCCGACGTCGTGATCGACATCCGCCGGCCGGACCGGCTGCTGGGCGTTTTCGCCGAGGCTTGGACGCTGCCCCAGCGACGCCTCGCGCCGGGCGATGTAGAGGGTGGAGGCGACGATCAGCCCGGCTCCCATCAGGGTGTACGGCGTCGGCACGTCGCCGAACAGCAGGTAGCCGAACAGCCCGGCGAACAGCAGCCGGAAATAGTCGAACGGCGCCACCGCCGTCGCCTCGCCGGCCCGGAACCCGCGGATGCCGCAGCTCTGCGCCGCCGAGCCGACCGCGCCGATCAGCAGCATCAGCGCCAGGTCCGACGGCGTCGGGGTTTGCCAGACCAGCGCCGCCGGGACCGCCGAGACGACCGTCGACACGATCCCGAAGCTGAACAGGATGCTGAGCGGCGCCTCGGTGGCGCTCAGCTTCTTGATCACCACCGAGACGGTGGCGACGCACAGCGTGCCGAACAGCGCCGCCGCCATCGGCAGGTCGAGCCCGTGGCCGCCCGGGCCGACCATGATCAGCACCCCGAGGAAGCCGACGGCGGTCGCCGACCAGCGCCGCCAGCGCACCGTCTCGCCGAGGAACAGCACCGCCAGCACGATCATGAACAGCGAGTTGGCGAAGCTGATGGCGGTCGCGTCGGCCAGCGGCAGGTGGGTCAGGGCGTAGAACCCGCAGAACATCGCGGTGGTGCCGAGCAGCCCGCGCCAGAGATGCATGAATGGCCGCTCGGTGCGGAACACCGCCGGGCCGGCCCGCACCATGAACGGCAGGATCACCAGCAGGCCGAAGGCACAGCGGAAAAACCCGATTTCCAGGCTGTGCAGCCGGGCGCCGACGATCTTGATCATCGCCGCCATGATCGAGAACAGCACCGACGCCAGCACGATCCAGATCGCCCCGCGCGCGTTGCCGGTCAGCACCAGCCAGCGCGCCTGGGCGGTGGCGCGGGCGGTTCGTGCGGCGGCGACGAGGCGGGATGCTCGGCCCGCTCGGGGCCCCGGGGTGTCTGGCATGGCGGGGAATCATAACGCCATGACGCAGTGCAGCAAGCGCGCCGGATGCATGGCGGCGTTGCGTCCCCTGGCGAGCGGGCGTTAAGAACCTGGATCGCCGCGGGATCGCGCGGCGGCAATTTGGGAGGACAGCATGAACGACGAGGCGATCAAGCTCTGGGAACCGTCGGAAGACCGGCGGCGGGCCACCCAGATCGCCGCGTTCATGGTCCTGGTGAACGACCGCTTCGGCACCGCGTTCAGCGATTACGACACGCTCTGGCAGTGGTCGGTCGACAACCGCGAGGATTTCTGGGAGGCGGTGTGGGATTTCGGCGGCGTGGTCGGCGACAAGGGCGAGCGTCGCCTCGCCGACGGCGACGCCATGCCGGGCGCCAAGTTCTTCCCCGACGCCCGTGTCAACTTCGCCGAGAACCTGCTGCGCCGCGACGGCGACGGCGACGCCATGGTGTTCTGGGGCGAGGACCGGGTGAAGCGCCGGATGAGCTGGGCGGAGCTGCGCGACGCCGTCGCCCGCCTGGCGGCCGCCATGAAGGCCGACGGCGTCGGGCCGGGCGACCGGGTCGCCGCCTACATGCCGAACATGCCGGAGACCGTCATCGGCATGCTGGCGACCACGGCACTCGGCGCGGTGTGGTCGTCGTGCTCGCCGGATTTCGGCATCCAGGGCGTGCTCGACCGCTTCGGCCAGATCGAGCCGACCGTGCTGATCGCCGTCGAGGGCTATTACTACGCCGGCAAGTCGCTCGACATCCGCGACAAGGTGGCGGCGGTGGTCGGCCAGCTGCCGACGCTGAAGCGGGTGGTGGTGGTGCCGTACGTCAACGCCGCCCCCGACATCGCCGGGATCGAGCGCTCGACGCCCTGGGGCGAGTATCTCGGCGACGGCCCGGTGCCCTCGCTCGGCTTCGCGCGGATGCCGTTCAACGACCCGCTCTACATCATGTTCTCGTCGGGCACGACCGGGGTCCCGAAGTGCATCGTCCACGGCATCGGCGGGACGCTGCTGCAGCACCTCAAGGAGCACAAGCTGCAGTCCGACGTGCGGCCCGGCGACCGCGCCTTCTACTTCACAACCTGCGGCTGGATGATGTGGAACTGGCTGGTCTCGGGGCTGGCGGCCGAGGCCACGCTGCTGCTGTACGACGGCTCGCCGTTCCACCCCGACGGCAACATCCTGTTCGACTACGCCGACGCCGAGGGCATGACGCTGTTCGGCACCTCGGCCAAGTACATCGACGCCCTGAAGAAAGGCGGCCTCGACCCGAAGTCGACGCACTCTCTGGCCAGCGTGCGGACCATGACCTCGACCGGCTCGCCGCTGGTGCCCGAGGGCTTCGATTACGTCTACGAGCACATCAAGGCCGATATCCAGCTCGCCTCGATCTCCGGCGGCACCGACATCGTGTCGTGCTTCGTGCTCGGCAACCCGATCGGGCCGGTGTGGCGTGGCGAGATCCAGAAGCGCGGCCTCGGCATGGCGGTCGAGGTCTGGAACGAGGACGGCAAGCCGGTGGTCGGCGAGAAGGGCGAGTTGGTCTGCACCCGGCCGTTCCCCTGCATGCCGATCTACTTCTGGAACGACCCCGACGGCGCCAAGTTCAGGGCCGCCTATTTCGAGACCTGGCCGGGCGTGTGGTGCCACGGCGACTACGTCGAGTTGTCCGAGCGCGGCGGCATGATCATCTACGGCCGGTCCGACGCCGTCCTCAACCCGGGCGGGGTGCGGATCGGCACCGCCGAGATCTACCGCCAGGTCGAGCAACTGCCGGAGGTGGTCGAATCCCTGGTGATCGGCCAGGACTGGGACGCCGACGTGCGCGTCGTGCTGTTCGTGCGGCTGGCCGAGGGGGTGAGGCTCGACGACGCGCTCGTCACCAGGATCAAGCAGCGCATCCGCGCCGGCGCCACGCCCCGCCACGTACCGGCCAAGGTCCTGGCGGTCGACGACATCCCGCGCACCAAGTCCGGCAAGATCGTCGAGCTGGCGGTGCGCAACGTGGTGCATGGCCGACCCGTGAAGAACGTCGAGGCGCTGGCCAACCCGGAGGCCCTGGAGGATTATCGCGATCGGGCCGAGCTCGCGGAGTGACGGCCGGCATGGCGAACGCAGCGGCGGGGGGGACGGGCATGACCACCGGCGACACCGGCTCGCACCGCGCCCGCTACGACCGCATCGTCTCGGCGATCGAGCGGGCCTGCGCCGACGTCGACGACCGGCTCGCCCGCTTCCACCGCTCGGCGATCGCCAAGGTCCGGCCGGATCCCGATCTCCTGCAGCTCGGCGCGCACGGCCGCAGCCCGTTCGGCCTCTGGTACGCCGACCGCAAGGACACCCCGCCGGTCGACCAGCCGGCCTTCGAGACCCTGGTCGCCCTGCACGAGGCGCTGCTGAACCACATCGCGCTGCTGGCCGGACGGGCCTGGAAGGATGCCCGCGTCCCGGTCGAGGAGTACGACGCGCTGCTCGAGAAGGTCCGGGCGTTCGACGACCAGGCCGGCCGCCTGATCCGGGCGTTCCAGGCCGCGATCAGCGACATCGACCCGCTGACCGGGGCGCAGACCCGGCAGGTCATGCTGCGGGATCTCAAGCGCGAGGTTCAGCGGGCTCGGCGCTCCGGGTCGCCCGGATGCCTGGCGCTCGCCGACATCGACCACTTCAAGTCGATCAACGACGGGCACGGGCACGCCGTCGGCGACGCGGTCCTGTCGGTGGTTTCCGGCATGCTGATCGAGAACCTGCGGCCCTACGACTCGGTCTACCGATACGGGGGCGAGGAGTTCCTGGTCTGCCTGCCGGAAACCGGCCCCGAGGAGGCGCGGCGCGTGCTCGAGCGGGTGCGCGAGCGCATCGCCGGCCAGCGCATGGCCCTCGACAGCGGCAGCAGCCTTTCGGTGACGGTGTCGTTCGGGCTGACCCTGATGACGCCGCGCCGGCCGCTCGAGGAGCTGATCGATCGGGCCGACAAGGCGCTCTACACCGCCAAGCAGTCGGGCCGGAACCGGGTCGAGGTGTGGCGACCCGAGGAGGGGCGTGCGGCTGCGTCCGTAGCGCCCTGACGGCCGCCTTGCGGCCCCGAGCGACGGGGGGGGTCAGCCGTCGGTCACGCCGCGGCCGTTGGTGCCGTCCGCCTCGACGAACCAGTCGCCGATCTCGCTCGAGGTCATGAACACCACGTCGTCGCGCGCCTGCAGCAGGTCAAGGCAGCGCTCGAACTGATGCGCGACGTGGGGCACGCCGATCAGGTGCGGGTGCAGCGCCAGGGTCAGCACGCGCGGCTGGGTCTTCGCCTCGCGCTCGAACACCGCCAGGGTCGCCTGCAAGCGGCGGAACATCTCGTCGGTGGTGCCGTGCTGGACCGCGTAGATCGGCACGTCGTTCAGTTCGAAGGTGTACGGCATGGCCAGCATCGGGCCGTGCTCGGTCCGCATCCAGCACGGCAGGTCGTCGACCAGCCAGTCATGCAGGTACTCGACGCCGTGCTTCTTCAACAGGTCCGGGGTGTCGAGGGTCTCGCCGATGCCGGCGCCGAGCCAGGCCTTGACCTTCTGCCCCGACAATTCGCGCAGGCGCGTCAGCGACCGGACAATCTCGGCCTCCTGGTCCTCGGACTGCTTCAGTGACTGCTGGAACCAGCCGTGGCCGACGAACTCCCACTCCGCCTTCAGCACCGCGTCGGCGATTGACGGGTAGACGTCGGCGACCTGGGCGTTCATCAGCGCCGACGCCTTCAGGCCGCGCGCCGCGAGCGCCTGCATGAAGCGCGGCAGACCGCAGCGCAGCCCGTACTCCACCCAGGCGAAATTCGCCACGTCCGGCGGGTCGCTCGGCTTGCCGTGCGGCGGCGGCAGGATGCCCCGCGGCATCGGCCGATCGAACGGCCAGTACTCGATGTTCATGGCCAGGTTGACCATGATCGGCTTGCCGCGGAACGGCTTGAGCGGCGGCCGGTCGCTGGACAGCGTGAACGGGACGCGGGGATTGGACCACATGGACATTCACCTCGACAGGGGCTAGCCGCGCGTCATCTGCTGCGGCAGGTAGGTCGCCATTTCGGGAACCATGATCAGCAGGATGACCATGACCACCATGACGAAGAAGAACGGCAACGCGGCGCGCGCCAGATAGAGCAGGTCACGCCCGGTCAGCGCCTGGATCACGAACAGATTCAGGCCGATCGGCGGGGTGATCTGCGACATCTCGACGACCACCACGATGTAGATGCCAAACCAGATCAGATCGATGCCGGCCTGCTCCACCATCGGCATGATGACGGCGACCGTCAGCACCACGATCGAGATGCCGTCGAGGAAGCAGCCGAGCAGCGCGAAGAACACCGTCAGCGCCAGCAGCAGCATCATCGGCGACAGCTGGAATTCCGCGATCCACTGCGCCAGCCCGCGCGGAATGCCGGTGAAACCCATCGCCACTGAGAGAAACGCCGCGCCGGCCAGGATGAAGGCGATCATGCAGGACGTGCTGGTGGCGCCCATCAGGCTGGCTTTGAAGGACTCCCAGTTGAGCGAGCCGGTGACCGCCGACAGCAGAAGGGCACCGGCGACGCCGACGGCCGCCGCCTCGGTGGCGGTCGCGATGCCGATGTAAATCGAGCCGATCACGCCGACGATCAGGAGCACGATCGGGATCAGGTGGCCGGTGGCCCGCACCTTCTCGCCGAACGACATCGCGATGTCGGCGGGCGGCACCTTCGAGGGGTTCAGCAGCGACCAGACGATGATCGTGCCCATGAACAGCGCGACCAGCACGAGCCCCGGGATCACCCCGGCGATGAACAGCCGGCTGATCGAGACGTCGGCCGCCACCCCGTAGACGATCAGGATGATGGAGGGCGGGATCAGCAGGCCGAGGGTGGCCGAGCCGGCGAGCGTGCCGAGCGACATCCGGTCATCGTAGCCGCGCTTCGCGAGTTCCGGGATGGTGATCCGCCCGATGGTGGCGGTGGTCGCGGCCGACGATCCCGAGACCGCCGCGAAGATGCCGCAGCCGATCACATTGACGTGCATCAGCCGCCCGGGGATCCGCGTCATCCAGGGTGCGAGGCCGCGGAACATGTCCTCGGCCAGACGGGTCCGGAACAGGATCTCGCCCATCCAGATGAACAGCGGCAGGGCGGTCAGCGACCACGACCAGGACTGCCCCCAACTGGTGGTGGCCATGATCGAGCCGGCCGGCGCCGACGAGAACGTCGCGATCGCGAAGATCCCGACCGCGAACAGCGAGAGGGCGACCCAGAAACCTCCGGCGAGGACCAGGATGAGCACCAGGCCGAGGAGGGCGCCGAGAAATCCGACATCCATGATCTAGCGGCTTCCCGATTCGGAGGGGCTCTGGCTGACGTCGCGCGTCGGGCCGATGTAGGCGGGGTCGAGGCCGCGCAGCATGCGCACGCCGTCGACCAGGAACGCCAGGCTCAGGACGATCACGCCGATCATCATGCCGGATTGCGGAATCCACAGCGGCACCGGCACCAGGCCCTGGGTAAGGTCTTCGTAGATCACCGAGTAGTAGACCATCTCCGCGGTGTTGGCGGTGATGTAGAGGCTGAGAGCGAGGCCGCCGGCCACGCACAGACCCTCGGCTATGCGCCGCCTGCCCGCGGGCAGGCGGTCGATCAGCAGCGTTACCCGGATGTGGCTGTTCTGCCGGAGCGCGTAGCCGAGCGCCAGGAACGATGAGGCCGACAGGCAGTAGCCGGCGAATTCGTCCGCCGACGGGATCGCTATGCCAAGCAGGCGTCCCACGACCTGGGCCAGCACCAGGACACAGATCCCCACCAGGAAGAACGCCGCCAGCCCGCCGCAGGCGGCGAACAACCGATCCATCATCGGACCTCCGGAACACGCGAAAACGGGACGGCCGCCGCCCCCGCGCACGAGGACGGCGGCCGAGGTAGCGGGTTACTTGCGGTAGTCCTGGAGCAGCTTGGTGCCGTCGGCGCCGGCGCTCTTCTCCCAGTCGGCGGTCATCTTGGCGCCGATCTCCTGGAGTTGCTTCACCAGCTCGGCGCTCCCGGCCTCGACCTTCATGCCGTTGGTGGCGAGCTCCTTGGAGCTGGAATCGGAGACTTCCTTGCTCATCTCCCAGCCGCGCTTGCCGGCCGCGTCCGCCGCCGCCTGCACCGCCTGACGCTCGGCGTCGGAGAGACCGCGCCAGGCGCGCTCGTTCACGAACACCATGTTCTTCGGCATCCAGGCGTTCAGGTCGTAGAAGTAGGTCGAGAAGTCCCAGGCCTTGGAACGCAGGCCGGTCGCGCCCGACGTCACCATCGCATCGACCACGCCGGTGGAGAACGCCTGCGGGATCTCGACGGCCTCGACGATGGTCGGGATCGACCCCATCAGTTCGGCCATGGTCGCGGTCGCGGAATTGTAGGTCCGGAACTTCACGCCCTTTAGGTCGGCGACCGAGGCGATCGGCTTCTTGGTGTAGAAGCCCTGGCCCGGCCACGGCACGACATACAGCAGCCGCATGCCCTGCTTCGAAAGAGCGTCCACCACCAGGGCCTTCTGGGCTTGCCAGAGCTTGGCCGATTCCTCGTAGTTCGACGCCAGGAACGGCACCGCGTCGGCCCCGAAGATCGGGTTCTCGTTCAGCAGGTTCGCCATCAGCATCTCGGCGATCTGAACCTGGCCGGTCTGGACGGCGCGCTTGATCTCGGGGTGCTTGAACAGCGACTGGCCGCTGTGCACGTTGATCTTCAGCGAGCCGCCGGTGGCCTTCTCGACCTCCTCGGCGAACATGCGGATGTTCTTGGTGTGGAACTCCGCCTCCGGATACGGCGTCGGCATCTCCCAGGTCGCCGCCGAAGCGACCGACACCGACATCATTCCGACCGTCGACGCTACTGTGAGCATCCTGAGGAACGTCATGGCAATCTCCCCTTCTTGTTGAGCCACTGACCGTGACCCTCACTGTGTATACAATAGTAGCCGAATGCAAACCTTCGGGTTTGGCCCGCACGTCACCGGTTCCGCGGCGGCGCCAACGGCCGGGGCGCAGTGACAGATTGATCTCTACGCCGGCCCCGGCGACCGCGTATACTCTGTTTCGGCGTGGTGCCACAGGGGGAGACGATCGTGGCGTTCGACGCTGGGCGGTTCAAGGAGTTGGACGCGATGGTGCGCCGGATGGGCGCCATCGCGTCGGTGTTCGACGTGCGGTCCAGCACGCTCGGGAACAAGTCGTTCTCGGCATTTCGGGACATGATGGACGTGTACATCGACCTGTGCACGCGGGAGCTCAAGCAGGGCAAGGACTTCACCGAGAGCGGGCTGAAGCCGACCCCGGCGGACGTCGAGCGACTGAACGCCGCGTTCGAGCGGGTGTTCGGCAAGCGCCCGGATCAGTTCACGCCGTCCGAGTGACTGTCTCGCCGGCGGCCGGCGGGATCGGCCGGGCCGCCGCCGCCGCCGGTGTGGTTGCCTCGCGCGCCACCTCCGACATCACCCAGTCCCGGAACGCCTTGACCTTTGGGCGGTCCTGGGTGCCCTCCAGGCAAACGATGTAGTACGCCGCCTGGGTCGGAAGCGCCAGTTCGAACGGATTCACGAGCCGTCCGGCGGCGAGGTCGTCGGCCACCAGCACGCTGCGGCCAAGCGCCACGCCGAGGCCGTCGATCGCCGCCTGCAACACCATCTCCGAGTGGTTGAAAGCCAGGTCGCGCCGGGCCTTGATGCCGCCGACCCCGGCCGCTTCCAGCCAGGTGACCCAATCCTCCGGAAGATCGTCGTGCAGCATGGTGTGGTGCCGCAAATCCTCCGGCCGTCGCAGTGGCGCCGGGCCGTCGAGCAGCCGCGGGCTGCACACCACGAACACCACCTCGGTCATCAGCCGCTCGGCGCGCAGGCCCCGCCAGTCGCCGCTGCCGTAGCGGATGCCGACGTCGACAGTGTCGGAAACGAGATCGACCAGCGCGTCGTTGATCGCCAGCCGGACCTCGATATCCGGGTGCGCGGCGGCGAACCGGCCGAGCTTCGGGACCAGCCATTTGGCGGCGAAGCTGGTGAACGTGCTGACGGTCAGGGCGCCGCTGCGGTCGCGGGCCTGCAGCCGGGCGGTCGCGTCCTGGATGCGATCGAATGATTCGCGCAGCGGCGGCAGGTAGGCCTGGCCGGCATCGGTCAGCAGCAGCGCCCGGTTCCGGCGCTTGAACAGCGCCATCCCGAGCCACTCCTCCAGCGCCTTGATCTGGTGGCTGATGGCCGCCTGGGTGACGTGAAGCTCGGCGGCGGCCCGGGTGAAACTGAGATGCCGGGCGGCGGCCTCGAAGGCCCGCAGCGCGTTGAGGGGCGGAAGCCGCCGCACGGGCCTCTCCTCGAATAAATTTATCTAATGGATAATATGAGAAACAATCGTTTGTCGGCAAGTGACATCGATCGTAAATGTCTCAACGACAAACAGGATACGAAGGTTATCCACCTTCGGTCCCTGTGAAGACCATTAACGTTTTGCGAAGGAGGCTCTTATGAGCCGCATCCTCATCGCCACCTCTCGGCCGAGCTTCGGCGTTTCCGACCGGGACACGGTTCCCGCCATCGCCGACCGTCTCGTGTCCGCTCCGTTCGCCCTCCTGGCCGCCTGGGGTGAGCGCCTGAAGCAGCGCGCGGCGCTGGCCGAAATGGACGACCGCATGCTCAAGGACATCGGGCTGTCGCGCGCTGACGCCCTGGTCGAGGCCGACAAGCCGTTCTGGACGGCCTGAGCAACGCCATCGGGCGTCGTTCAGACTCCCCGGCTACCGGCAGGCGGACTCCCCCTCCGCCGGTCGCCGGGACGTCGCCCGAGCCCAGGGACCCGGCGCGTGAGCGTCGCGCCGCGGTCCGGTCCCTTCGGGGACAATCCGAGCGACTGCGGCCCCTGGGGTCCGGCCGATCTTTTTCTACCCGGCGTGCCGGACCATGATCCGGTTGATGCCGCCGAACGCCGCGAACAGCGTGCGGATCTGCTTGGCAAATCCGTCGGCGTCGGGCACGTCGATCCCGGCTGCGGCGATCGCGGCGCGGATCTCTGCGACCGTCCGCCGGCCGTCGATCCGCGCGACGACGGCGGTGGTCAGCGGTGGCAACAGCGCCCGGTACGCGGCGCCGTCGATCTCGGCCTTGAGCATGCCTCCCGGTTTCAGGCCCTTCGCCACCGTCGCCGGATCGAGGCCGCGCAACACCAGCACCGACCCGTCAGCGCCGGGATCCGGCGTGGCCACCGCCGGGCGGCCGGCGAAGCCGGCGTACAGGACGTGCTTGCCCATCGTCGTGGACAGCCGCTCCGCCAGCGCCGCCCGATCGAGCACCGACAGCGCCGCCGCCCGGCGCCGCAGCGCCGGGTCGGCGAGATAGGTCTCGGGCGCGTAGCGCGCTGGTTCCAGCCAGGCGAGCGGCGCCAGGCCGGCGGTCGACAGCAGCGCCGCCAACTCCGGCACCCGGTAGGAGCGATCGCGGCGGTGCAGCAGCAGGTCGTAGAGGTGCGCGTCCTTGCCCTTGCGATGGTCATGGACCAGCGGGTTGCGTTTCAGCAGATGGGTGTCGGGGAGCCCGGCGATCAGCCGGTGCGCCGCCGCCAGCCGCTCCGCATCCGGCAGATCGTCGACCAGTTGGGCCAGCGCCTCCTGCACCGGGTAGACGCCCGAGCGCCCATAGGTCCCGTACAGCATCAGCCCGAGGCCGCCGGTTCGGGCCAGTTGCGAGGCCAGAGCCCGCAGGCCGGCCTCGGGACTGGCCAGATGGTGCAGCACGCCGCAGCAGTCGATGTAGTCGTAGGGTCCGGGGGCGAGGGCGGCTACCTCCTCGAGGGCGCCGGTGACAAACCGCATGTTGGCGAGGCCGCGGGCCACGGCGCGGGCCTCGGCGATCCGCCGCGAGGCCGCCGACATGTCCAGGTACACGACCTCGGCGTCGCCAGCGCCGGCGCTGGCGAGGTGCTGCGCCAGCATGATCGCGGCGTCGCCGGTGCCGCCGCCGGCGACCAGCGCCCGGAACGGCCTGCCGAGGTCGAGGCGCCCGCCATAGACATAGTGCCGGACCTCGTCGAGGTCGCTCGGCGTGCCCTCGACCAGCCGGTGCTTTTCGTCCCGCGGGTCGCGGTGCGGGTAGGGATAGGCCTCGTACTGCTCGCGAACCCGGTCGTCGATCGACGCCATCGCGGTCAGAACGCCAGGTCCGGCGCCGGGCGCACCACGCCGACCAGCCGGCCGGCCCAGTTCCGGATCGGCGCCGTCAGCGAATCGGCCAGCCGCCGCTGGGCGTCGGCGTCGAGGACCCCGAGGTGGACCAGGATCGCGCCGATCGCGGCCTGGGCGGCGCGGCCGTTGCCGTCATCGACCTTCAGGCAGATGCCGAGCCCCTTGGCGGTGGCGGCGGCGGCGAACACGCCCTCCGCCCCGCTCTTCAGCAGGCAGCGGGTGCCGGTCTCGGCCAGCAGGGCGCTGTTGAAGCGGTTGCTGCCGGCTATCAGCAGCGGGTTGGCGGCGCAGGCCTTCACGATCCGCTCGACCGCCGCCCGCCGCGACGGCGCCAGACCGGAGGGATCGGCGAACCGCGCCATCGCCGTCGCCATGCCCTTCAGCGGGACCCCGAACACCGGGATGCCGCAGCCGTCGTAGCCGGTCGGAACCCGCGACAGGTCGCTGCCGCACATCTCCGCCATCACCGCCTTCAGCCGCTTCTGCACCGGGTGGTCGTGGCCGATGTAGCCCTTGGTCGGCTCGCCGAGATGGACCGCCGTGGTCAGCATGCCGGAGTGCTTGCCCGAGCAGTTGTTGTGGGCACGGGACGGGGCGATGCCGGCGCGCAGCATGGCGTGCGCCGAGGGTTCGTGGATCGGAATCTGCGGGCCGCACTCAAGGTCCTCGGCGGACAGCCCCAGCCGGTCGAGCCAGGCGACCACCCGGTCGACGTGCATTGGCTCGCCGGAGTGGCTGGCGCAACACAGCGTGACCTCGGAATCGTCGAGGCCGAAAGCCTCGGCGGCGCCGCTCTCCAGGACCGGCAACGCCTGGATCGGCTTGATCGCCGAGCGGCCGTAGACCAAGCGATCGGCGTCGCCCCAGGTCGAGACCGCGCGGCCGTCGGCGTCGACCACGGCGGCGATCACCCGGTGCACGCTCTCCACCATGCCGCCACGGGTGACCTCCACGGCGATCGGGGCATCGGGGCGGCCGGCGTGGACACGCAGGACGGTGCCGTCGGAGGCGGCGATGGGGGCGTCGTCGTTCATGTCACGGCTCTTTGTCGGAGGGAGCCTCACCTTGCCTCGGCGGCGGGCGTCGGGCAAGGTCGGTAACCATGCGCGGCTACTTCGGAATCGGCGCGGAGGACATCACCAAGGCGATGAACGTCGCCGCGCTGATGCGCACCGCCCACGCCTTCGGCGCCAGTTTCGTGTTCTCGATCGGTCGGGTGCACGCCGGCCACCAATGGGGCCGCGTCGACACCTCCGACGCCACCGCGAGCCTGCCCTACTACCGGTTCGACGCGCCCGATGGCCTGCTGCTTCCGAAGGGCTGCGAGCTGGTCGGCGTCGAGATCACCGACGACGCGGTGGCGCTGCCCAGCTTCCATCACCCGCGTCGCGCCGCCTACGTGCTCGGCCGCGAGCGTGGCGCGCTGTCGGAGGGGCTGCTGGCGCGCTGCGACCACGTGGTGCGGATTCCCTCGCGGTTCTCGATCAACCTGGCGATCGCCGGCGCCATGGTGATGTACGACCGCATGTTGAGCGTCGGCCAGTTCGCGCCCCGCCCGCACCGGCCCGGCGGGCCGGTCGACCCCGTCCCGATGCCGGAGTACGGCGAGCCGCTGTGGGTCCGCAAGGACCGCAAGCGCGCCAGGGCTAGCGCCGCCCCCCGCGCCGACCTTTAGGCCGGGGCCGTCCGCGATCAGTCGGCGTTGGTCGCCGGCGCGTCGCCGAGTTCCGGGATCGGCCCCTCGTAGTAGGGAAGCCTGTCGACCCGCGGCGTCCAGGCGCCGGAATCGATCAGCCCCTGGACATGGGCGGTGATCTCGTCGAGGCGGGCGAACCAGACGCCGCCCTTGGCGTTCATGCGCTCGATCAACTGCCCGATCATCACGGCCCGGGACAGCCGGCCGCTGAGGAACGGGTGCCAGACCCCGATCCAGAGACCGCCGTATTCCCACATCGCGTCGAATTCGGCGGCGTACACCGCCATCGCCTGCTCGGGTGGCTTGATCGTCGCCCGATAGTTCAGTTCCCGAGAGGTCTGGAAGTGCGGCCAGTCGTCGAGGCCGATGTGCGACGGCAGTTCGATGACCTGCCCGGCGTCGTTGCGCAGCACATAGGGAACGTCGTCGCCCATCAGCGACGCGTCGTAGAGAAAGCCCTCCGCCACCAGATGCGACAGGGTGTTCCGCGAGAACTGGTACGCCGGCGCCCGGAAGCCCTTCGGCCGGCTACCGATCATGCGCTCGAACACCGCGGTCGCGCGCTGCATCCAGTAGAGTTCGTCGGCCGCGTCGAAGCGATTCGGCTCCTCGTGAAGGTAGCCGTGGTGGCCGATCTCGTGACCCTCCTTGAGGATCATGTCGACGGTCTGGGGATATCGTTCCATGCACCAGGCCGGCAGGAAGAAGGTCTGCCGCATTCCGAACCGCTTGTAGAGATCCAGGATCCTCGGAACCGCGATCTCGGGGCCGTAGCGCAACATCGACATCGCCGCCACCCGGGTGTCGGCGGAGCTGTGGTGGGCCAGGTGGAGCAGGCTGTCGGCGTCCATGTCGAAGGTGAACGCGACGGCGCAGCGCGCGCCGTTCGGCCAGGGAACCGGATTCTTGATCATGACGTCGCTCCTTGCGCCGAGGCGGGCGGGGTATCACGGACGAACGTGCGCCAGTCGCCGGTAGGCTCCCAGCCGAGTCGGTGCCGGGCTCTGTCGTTGCCGAAGGCGGCGGCCCGAGGGGTGCGGTCGAAGAGGCCTCGATCGCGGGCCGGGATCTCGCGGCCATAGGTCCTGGCCATGAACTCCAGGGTCGGCGCCGGGCTCATGGTGTCGGAGGCGCCGACGTTGAAGACATCGTACGGGCCGATATCGCGCTCGAGCGCGAGACGAAAGCAGCGCGCGGTGTCATCCGGTCGGACATAGGCGCGGTGCGGGGGCGGCGGACGGTGACCGTCCGGCAGCGGGCCGCCGCCGTCGGCCTCCCGCGCGCGGCGGTCGAACTCGTGAACCCTATCGGGAAAGATGATCCAGGCCGGTCGCAGGCACGCCACCGACATCCGTCCGCGCCGGGCGAACGACGCCGCCACGGCCTCGCAGACTTGCTTGCTCAAATCGTAGGCGATGTCCGGCCGCAGCGGGTGCTGCTCGTCGAACGGCAGGTAGTCGGGCGTCCTCCGGGGCTCGACGGCCTCCAGGCCGTAGGCGGCGATGCTCCCGCAGATCACCGATCTGCGGATTCCGGCAGCCTCGGCGGCGGCGAGCACGTTCCAGGTTCCCTGGACGTTGGTCTCGAAATAGTCGTGCTCGGGGACCCTCACTCCGGAGTCGATACCCGCCAGGTGGATCACGGCGTCATGGCCGTCGACCGCCGCGGCGATGGCCGTCAGGTCGAGGACGTCGGCGGCGACGTACCGGACGTCCCGGTCCGGGGCGGTCTTGTCGATCACCGTGACATCGTAGGATCGCCGGAACTCGTCGACGACGAAGCGTCCGAGCCGACCGCTGCCCCCGGTGACCACGACCCGGCCCCGGGTCACGGGGCGGCCCCGGAAGCGCCGGCCGCCCGGCCGGTGGCTATCAGCCCCAGGAACTCGAGGGCGACGGTTGCCCCGAGCAACGCGGTGATCTGGCCCGGGCCGTCGTAGAGCGGGTTCACCTCAACCACGTCGCAGCCGACCACGTTCATCGGGGCGAGCGCCCGGATCAGCGCCAGCGCCTCGCGGGCGCTCGGCCCGCCGGCCTCCGGCGTCTGCACGCCCGGTGCGTTGCCGGGATCCACGAAGTCCAGGTCGAAGGTGATGTAGACCGGCCGGTCGCCGACCCGCTCGGCGATCCGTCGCGCGGTTTCGGCCGGCCCGAGATCGAGGGCCTGATCGGTCGTCAGGACCTCGAAGCCGAGCTCCACCGACTGGCTGACGTCGTCGGCGCGAAACAGCGATCCGCGCATCCCGATCTGGATGGACGCCGCGGGATCCAGGCCGTTCTCCTCCGCCGCCCGCCGGAACGGCGTTCCGGCCGAGTAGCGCTTGCCCGCGAAGTAGCTGTTCCAGGTGTCGGAGTGGGCATCGAAATGCACCAGGGCAAGGGGGCCGTGCCGCTTGGACAGCGCGCGGATCGCCGGCAGCGACACCGAGTGGTCGCCGCCCAGGGAGATCGGCACGATCCCCTGGTCGACCAGGCTCGACACGGACGCCTCAAGGCGCGCGAGCGATTCCTCAAGATAGCCTGGCACCACGCTGGCGTCGCCGGCGTCGGCGACCCGCAGCCGCTCGAACACGTTGATGTGGTCGCGGTACGGGTTGATCGGGCGAAGCATGACCGACATGGCGCGCACCGCACCCGGCCCGAAGCGGGCTCCGGTGCGGTACGGTGATCCGGAATCCGATGGCAGGCCGATAATCGCCGCGTCCAGGGCGTCACCCGGCTGCGCCAGCGGCAGCCTCATGAAGGTCGGCACGCCGCAGAAGCGCGGCGTGTCGAGGGAATCGACGGGAAGAAAGCCGGTCATCCCTTGGCCATCAGGTAGTCCAGCGCCGACAGCGTGTGGGTCTTGAGGACATGGAACACTTCCTCGATGTCGACGTACTCGTCGGCCATCGCGACGTTGAACGGCGTCACGCCGTAGACGAAGGCGGGAACGCCCTTGCCCCGCCAGAGCCGGGCGTCGGTGCCCGGCAGGCTGACGATCGCCGGCGGCGTGAACCCTGCCAGTTCCTTGACGTTGCGCTGGATGAGCTTGCACATCTCGTGGTTGGGATCCGACCACAGCGGTTCCTGGCGCCCGACCACTTCCATGTCCGCCTCCGGGAAGCGCGCGACGATAGCTCGGGCCAGCTCGATCACGGTGTCGGGGGAGACGCCGACCGGCACACGGATGTCGGCGGTGACCTCGCACACGCCGGGCAGCATGTTCTGCTTCACGCCGCCGTTCACCGTGCCGATGTTCAGCGACACCTTCTGCAGGATCTTGGACGCGCCCGGGGACGCCACCTTGTCGATCACGTCCTCGACCCCGGCCAGCGCCTGGGCGATGTGCTCTGGTGTGTCGACCTCGATGTGCCGGACCTCGTCGAGCGCCAGGATCAGTCGGGCCGCGATCTCGTTGGCGTTCTGGCTCTTGTGGGGGTAGGCGCCGTGGGCGCCGGGCGTCCGCACCGTGAACTTCAGCCACAACGGGCCCTTTTCCGCGAACCGGACCGAATGGATGCCGGTGGGCTCGGTGGACAGGCAGATATCGCCATGAATCTCGGGATGATGCTCGATCAGGTACCGGGCGCCGTCCGGACCGAACGTCTCCTCGTCGGAGACGGCCGTCATGGTCACGCGCCCGCGCAGCTGGTCGCGCAGGCGGTAAAGATACATGTAGGAGAACAGGATGGACGCGGTTCCGGACTTCATGTCGTTCACGCCGCGGCCGTACATCCGGCCGTCGACGATCTTCCCGCCCCAGGGATCCTGGGTCCAGGTTCCGCCGTCGCCGACCGGAAACACGTCGATGTGGCCGTTGAAGACGACGTGTCGGCCCGGGGCGGCCCCGTCGAAGGTTCCGACGAAGTTCGGCATCACCGCGTTCGGCGAGATCGTGCGGAACGGCAACTGGCGCTCGGTCAGAAAGGCCTCGACGACGGCGGCGGCTTCCCGGGTGTCGCCCGGAGGGTTCGGGCTCTTGGCTCTCACGAAGTTTCCGAGGAACTCGAGGAACACCTCGCGATCCTCGTCGATCCAGGACAACACCCGCTTGCGCAAGTCTTCCATGACTCGACCTCTTCCGGACTGTGGGAGGGAGGCCACGCCTCGATCGTGAGGCGTGGCCAATGTCTTGCCGGCTCGCGCCGGCAGCGGCGTCAGTTGATCTGGCTGCGGATCGGCTCGGCCGGAGCCGGGCTGTACCCGATCAGCGCCGTGGTCATCGACGCGTAGGTTCCGTCGGCGATCATGTCCGAGAGCGCCTTGTTGAGCGCCTTCACCAGTTCGACACGGTCCTTCTTCGCGGCCCAGCCCTTCTGGATTCGGCTCAGGTAGCCGGGGACGGTCCGCAACGGCATCTTGGCGTGCTCGGCCGCCCAGGCCGCGGCGATCGAATCCGTGACCATGCCGTCGATCTTGTTGTCGGCCAGGTCCCGCATCGCGTCGCTTTCGGCCTGATAGTATTTGGTGTCGCCCGGCTGCAGCTCCTTCGCGAGTTCCGCCCAGGTCGAACTCACCAGCACGCCCATGGTCTTGCCCTTGAACTGCGCGAAGTCCGTGATGCTGGAATCCTTGTGCACCACCAGCCGTCCGCCGGATTCGATCCAGCCGTCGACGAACAGGACGCGAGCCTGGCGTTCCTTGGTGATGTCCATGGTGTCGCACAGGATGTCGTATTGATCGGCCATCAGGCCGACCAGCAGCGAGTCCCACTTGGTGATCACGTACTTCAGTTCGAGCCCGGTTCGCTTGGCCATCTCGCGGAAAACTTCGTTGGTCAGGCCGTACCATTTGCCGTCGGGCGTCTGCATCGAGAACGGCGCGAACGAGCCGGTGAAGGCGCACGTGATCGTGCCGGGCTCGATCAGCTTGTAGTCCTGGGCCTGGGCGGACGCCGCCGCTTGCAGACCCATCACAACGACCGAAGCCGCTGCCACGCGTCGAATTGTTCGCCAGAGAGTCATCATCGCCTCCATCAGTTGAACCACCCTTGCTTGACCTGGCCGGTCGCCGGAGACATCCGGGCGAGTTGCGGCGCGACCGTCTCGGCGGTCGCGCCGATCAGTAAGCGATGGCGTGTCTCCGTTCCGCCCACCGCATGGCCACCATGAGAATGGTGGTCATCGCCAAGTAAATCAGTGAAACCAGAATGTAGAACTCGAACGGCTGAAACGTCGAGTTCACGATCACCTGGGTTTGCAGCATCAGTTCCATGATCGTGATCGTCGAGAGCAGCGACGTGTTCTTGAGAGTTGTCGCCGCGTCATTGGTCATCGGCGGGATGATGACCCGAACCACCTGCGGAAGTATGATTCGCCGCATGGTCTGTCCGTACGACATACCCAGGGCGACCGAGGACTCGCGCTGACCCTTCGGGATGCTCATCAGGCCGCCGCGGATGATCTCGGCGACGTAGGCGCCGCCGTTGAAACCCAGCGCGATGACGCCCGCCGAGAATGCGTCCAGCCGGATCCCGAGTTGCGGGAGCCCGAAGTAGACCAGGAAGATCTGCGTCAGCAGCGGGGTCCCTCGGATGAACCACAGGTAGAACTCCGCCGGGTACTGGAGGAGCTTGAACCCGGAGGTCTTCGCCAAGGCGCAGATCAGACCGCAAACCCACGACAGGAGGATCGCCAGCACCGTTACCTGGACGACGATCCAGGCAGCGGGCGCGAAGAGCGGAAGATAGGCTTCAATCTGGTTCCACCAGCCGTCCACCGCGCCGTACATGCCGGAGTAGGACGCGGATCCGGACGATTCTGAGTTCATCGTGTCTTCCCCTCGGCACTGTCACCGCCGGCGCGACCGGCGTGTCGGTCGGTCGTGCCGGCTATTCGGCAATCTCCACGTGCAGGACACGGTCCAGGAACCGTTTCGTGCGTTCGCTCTGCGGATTCGAGAGCACCTCGCGCGACGGCCCCTCCTCCTCGATCAGGCCCTGATCGATGAAGATCGTGCGATCGCTGACCTGGCGCGCGAACTGGATCTCGTGCGTCACGACCATCATGGTCATGCCGCCGCGCGCCAGTTTCGCCATCAGTTCGAGGACTTCGCCGACGAGTTCGGGATCGAGTGACGATGTCGCCTCGTCGAACAGCATCAGCTTTGGCTTCATGGCCAGGGCTCGGATGATGGCCACGCGTTGCTGCTGGCCGCCGGACAGGCGGGCCGGATACTCGTTGCGCTTCTCGACCAGACCGATGCTTTCCAGCAGCTCCTCGGCCTGTTCGGTCGCCTCCGATCGGCTGAGGCCCCGCACTGTCATCGGAGCCTCGATCACGTTGTGCAGCACCGATTTGTGAGGCCACAGATTAAACTGCTGGAACACCATGCCGATCTCGGCCCGTAGCGCCGACAGCGCCCGCCCCGAGGAGAACAGTCCACCGTTGGCTTTTTCATAAGGCACCCGCTGGCCCATGAAGATCACCTCACCGGCGGTGGGGATCTCCAGGAGGTTCACGCACCTGAGCAGCGTGCTCTTGCCGGAGCCGCTGACCCCGACGATCGAGATCACCTCGCCCTCGTGAACGTCGAGCGACACGCCCTTGAGGACCTCGAGTGCGCCGAAGCTCTTCCGCAGACCGCGCAGTTGCAGGATCGGTCGCCCTGTCTTCGATCCTTCAGCGATCCCGGCCATGCGCCCCCCCCCCCCCCCCCCCCCCCCCCCCCCCC